>Ga0335078_10000840_pt1 | contig 47020 bp, 48 predicted proteins | sample Lox_Sample_32_FD_206711 | JGI IMG/M metagenome (GOLD analysis project Ga0335078, IMG submission 206711) | Soil microbial communities from Loxahatchee National Wildlife Refuge, Florida, United States - Lox_Sample_3.2 | ecosystem: Environmental > Terrestrial > Soil > Wetlands | place: USA... | reverse complement strand
CCCAAGAAGGGCAGCAAACGCGCAACCATGCGGGCTACCGGGCGGTGAGCGTGGCGGCGATGCCGGTGGGATAGTGGGCTGGTGAGCCCTCAGATCGCAACGAACACCGTGGTCAGCAAGGACGATCTGCTCGCCTTCGTCCGGCCCCGGCACCACGCCATCGTGATCACCGAGCGGGCCGACGGCAGCCCGCAGGCCTCGCCGGTGACCTGCGGCGTGGACGAGGCCGGGCGGATCGTGGTCGCCACCTACCCCGCCCGCGCGAAGGCCCGCAACGCCCGCCGCAGGCCCCGGGTCAGCGTCGTCGTCCTGTCCGACGACTTCGGCGGCCCCTGGGTGCAGATCGACGGCGACGCCGAGGTCATCGACGTGCCCGAGGCGGTGGAGCCGCTGGTGTCGTACTACCGCGCGATCTCCGGCGAGCACTCCGACTGGGACGAGTACCGGGCGGCCATGCGGCGGCAGGGCAAGTCACTGCTACGGGTCACCCCCCGCCGCTGGGGCCCGGTCGCCACCGGCGGGTTCCCGCCCGGGCTCGCATGAGCCGGGACGCCAGGCGGGTCAGTCCCAGTGCCGGGCGTTGCCGTCGTTGAGCGTTCCGGGCCGTTCGGGGATGACGCAGAAGACCAGCCCGGCGGGATCGCGCATGATCCACCACGAGTGCACCTGCTGGACCAGCTCGGCGCCGAGCTTCTCCAGCCTGGCGATCTCGGCCGCGGGATCGTCGGTGTGGATGTCGAGGTGCACCGCGGCCGGCCCGTCGCCGAGCCGCTGGATCAGCAGCCCGAGCTCCTGGCCGGGCAGCATGCCGCCGTGGTACTCGGGGTGCCGCTCGAACCGGGTCAGCGGCTGGCCGGCAGCGCCCTGCCAGAACGCCAGCTCGCGCTCATGGTCGCCAGGGGGAACGTCGATCACGATCTTCGACAGCCTGCTGTAGTGCGCCATCCCGACAGCCTATGAGCCCCGGCCTGTTTTCCGGCCGGCGCCGGCTCACGCCCCGTATCAGGGCACGGCCGCGGGCGGCGGCCGGTTCCGGCGGATGAGCGGTGCCGGGTTAGGTTCGTGTCATGGCCGTCGCCCAGCACGGAGTCGTCTCACTGGATTGCGCGGACGCCAGGCCACTGGCCGAGTTCTGGGCCGCGATGCTCGGCGGGCGGATCGTCTACACCAGCGCCGCCGCGGTGGTCGTCCGCACCGGCTGGGTGGCAATCGCGGCCATGGAGGTGCCGGGCTACGAGCGGCCGGCCTGGCCCGGGCCGGGCGTGCCCAAGCAGATCCACCTGGACCTCGCGGTGACCGACCTGGTGGCGGCGGCCGCCGAGGCGCAGCGGCTGGGTGCGACGCCCGCCGCCGAGCAGCCGGCCCCCGAGCACCGGCGGGTGCTGTTCGACCCGGCGGGTCACCCGTTCTGCCTGACTACTCAGGTCCCGGCCGGGGCGCTGTAGCGCCCGGGGCCCGGGTGGTTGCCGGGCGCGCCCGGGGCGGCCAGGCTGTGACTGTGAAATCCGTCCTGGTGACCGGCGCCTCGACCGGCATCGGCGAGGCATGCGCGCTGCGCCTGGACCGGCTCGGCCATCGGGTCTACGCGGGCGTGCGCAGCGAGCAAAGCGCGCACCGGCTGCGCCGGCAAGGCTCGGGCCGGATCGTGCCCGTGCTGCTGGACGTGACCGACCAGGCGCAGATTGACGCTGCTGCCGGGCAGGTCACCGATGGCGGCGGCGGCCTGGACGGCGTCGTCAACAACGCGGGGATCGCCAAGGGGGGCCCACTGGAGTACCTGCCGCTGGAGGTCTGGCGCGAGCAACTGGAGGTGAACGTGCTCGGGCAGGTCGCGGTGACCAAGGCGATGCTGCCGTTCATCCGGGCGGCGCGCGGCCGGATCGTCTTCATCGGCTCGATCAGCGGCAAGGTCGCCACGATGCTGACCGGGCCGTACAACGCGTCGAAGTTCGCGATCGAGGCGATCGGCGAGTCGCTGCGGAGCGAGTTGCATCCGTGGGGCATCGGCGTTTCGGTGGTCGAGCCCGGGGCGGTCAAGACGGCGATCTGGGACAAGGGCCGGCGCGAGGCTGACCGCCTGGAGCGGGCGCTGCCGGAGGAGGCCAGGAAGCGGTATGCCAGGCACGTCGTGGCCGTCCGCCGGGCCATCGAGATGCAGGACCGGCACGGCGCGCACCCGGACAAGGTCGCCGCCGCGGTCGAGCAGGCGCTGTTCTCCCGCCGCCCGAAAACCCGCTACCTGGTCGGCACCGACGCTCAGGTGCAAAGCCTGCTGGTGCGCTGGCTGCCTGACCGGCCGCGGGAAGCGATCATCCGCCGGCTCGCCGGGTTCTAACCCGCCGCGGCTGCCTGCCCGGCGTCCGTGCCGGGCTGGCTGCGGCATTTCAGGGCGTACCGCGTAGATCGACGCAACGTAGCCGTATCCGCTCGTTAGGTAGTTCTGGCCCCGTGACAGGTATGAGTGGTGCAGCCTTATGCCTCAACGGCCCGGCGAGCGCGCGATTGCCGCCGCGGCCCCCGCATCGACCGCGCCTGACCAGAGGGGGCGATCGTGTCCACGCCGTCCGCCCGGCACCGTAAGCCGTCGCGGTCTGCCCCCGCCCTCCCCGCGGCGACGGCCCGCCACCGCAAGCCGTCGTCAGCCGGACGGACCGACCGGGCCGACCGGGCCACGTGGGCTGGCCAGTCGAGCCTTGCTGACCAGGGCAGCTGGGCTGAGCGCGCGGATCAGGGCCGCCGGGTGGACCGGGCTGGCGGGGTGCGGCGGGCCGGCCAAGGCGACCGGGCACCACGGACCAGCCAGGACGACCGGGCACCACGGACCAGCCAGGACGACCGGGCACCACGGACCAGCCAGGGCGAGTGGACCGACCGGGGCAGGCGGGCCAGCCAGGGCGAGTGGACCGACCGGGGCAGGCGGGCCAGCCAGGGCGAGTGGACCGACCGGGGCAGGCGGGCCAGCCTGGGCGAGTGGACCGACCGGGGCGAGTGGACGGACCGGGGCGAGTGGGCCGGGCAGCGCGACCGGTCCCGGCTGGGCCCGCTCGGCCGGGCCGCCGCGGTGGCCGTGACGGGCGCGGTCTTGCTGGCCGGCGGCTGGGCGGCGGCGAAGTACTGGCGGACCCCGGTACCAGCCTTGGCAGGGGCGGCGCTGGCAGAGGCGGCGGGCGGCCCGGCGGCCTGGGCAGGCGGCACGGCGGCCTGGGCGCGCGCCCAACTCGGCCAGCCCCAGATGCTGAGCGCCGCCGTCGCCAGCCGGGCCAGCCGGTACTACCGCAACCCGCTGCGCCGGGTCAGCGGCATGGTGCTGGAGCGCATCGACGAAGGCGTCGACTTCGCCGGGACGGGCCCGGTCTACGCCCTCGGCGACGCCGTCATCACCGGCGCCACCGGGACCAACTACGGCTGGCCCGGCGGCGGGTGGATCACCTACCAGCTCACCAGCGGCCCAGGGGCGGGGCTGACGGTCTACGTCGCCGAGGACATCACCCCGGCGGTCCGGGCGGGCCAGCACGTGACCTCCGCCACCCTGCTCGGCACCATGTTCGACGGCGGGGACGGCATCGAGACCGGGTGGGCGCAGCCGAGCGGGCTGTCCGCCGAATCACAGCTCCCGCAGGCCGGCGGCATCGGCGGGCTCGGCCCGTACCCGACGAGGGTCGGGGTCAACTTCGACGAGCTGCTCCAGGCGCTGGGCGTGCCAGCCGCACCCAACCGGAACCAGCCCGCGCACGGGCTGCTGCCGGCCGGCTACCCGGCCAGCTGGCGCTAGCCCGCAGGCGTCAGGCGGCCAGGGCGGCGTAGCGCCCGTTGTCGCTGACCAGGCTGAGGTGGGTGCCGGTCTCCACGATGCGGCCGTGATCCAGGACGGCGATCTGATCGGCGTTGCGGACGGTGGAAAGCCGGTGCGCGATCGTGATGGTGGTGCGGCCCCGCGCCAGGGTGTCGAACGCCTGCTGGACGGCGCGCTCGGTCTCGGTGTCCAGCGCGCTGGTCGCCTCGTCGAGCACGAGCACGCGCGGATCGCGCAGCAGCGTCCGGGCGATGGCCAGGCGCTGCCGCTCGCCGCCGGAGAAACGGTGGCCGCGGGAGCCGACCATGGTGTCGTAGCCGTCGGGCAGCGCGGCGATCAGATCGTGTATCTGGGCCGCACGGGCGGCGTTCTCGATCTCGGCATCGGTCGCTCCGGGCCTTGCGTAACGCAAATTCTCCCGGACCGTGGTGTGGAGCAGGTATGTCTCCTGGCTGACCACCCCGACGATGGCGGCCAGATCGGTCAGCCGCATGTCGCGGATGTCCGCGCCGTCGATGCGGACGGCGCCGGCGCTGGGGTCGTAGAGCCGGGCGACCAGGCCCGCGAGGGTGGTCTTGCCGGATCCGGTCTCGCCCACGAGCGCGAGCGTGCTGCCGGCCGGGATGTCCAGGTCGATGCCGTCCAGGGCGGGCCGGCCGGCACCGGGGTAGGTGAAGCCGACGCCTTCGATGCTGACGTGGCCGGTGACCTGCGCCGGGTCGATCTCGACCGGGTCCGCCGGGTCGTCGACCTCGACTGGCAGGTCCAGGTACTCGAAGATGCGCGCGAACAGGGCCAGCGAGCTGATCACCGAGACGCTGGTATTGAGCAGGCCGGTGACCGGCCGGAACAGGCTGTTCTGCAGGGTGGTGAAGGCGATGAGGGTGCCGATCGTGATCGTGCCCGCGGTGACCGGCAGCCCGGCCGCGAGGTAGATGACCGCCGGGATCGCCGCGAAGATGATGCTCAGCGAGGCCATCCGCCAGCGCCCGGCAAGCTGGGATCGCAGCTCCAGGTCGATCAGCCGGGCCGAGGACGTGGTGAACCGCTGGACCAGGGCGGGGCCGGCGCCCATCGTCTTGGCCAGCTGGATGCCGTTGATCGACAGCCCTTCCTCGATGGTGACGTTGAGGTCGGCGAGTTCGCGCTGCTGCGCGGCGGTGATGGCCCGGCGCATCTGCGCGACCTTGCGGGTCAGGTAGATCGCGGGCGGCATGACCACCAGCGAGATGAGGGACAGCCGCCAGGACAGCGCGACCATGGCGACCGCGGTCGCGACCGCGGTGGTGAGGTTGGCGGCGATCGAGGTGGCCGTCGAGGTCACGACCGACTCCATGCCGCCGATGTCGTTGGTGATGCGGGACTGCACCTCGCCGGTGCGGGTCCGGGTGAAGAAGGCGATCGACTGCCGCTGCAGGTGGCCGAACACGCTGGTGCGCAGCGCGTGCATGACCTGCTGGCCGACCTTGGTGCTGATCCAGGTCTGGACCACGCCGAAGGCCGAGGTGATCGCCGCCACGGCGACCATGCCGATCACCAGCCAGGCCAGCAGCCGGACGTTCTTGGCGGGCAGCGCGTCGTCGATGACCGCGCGCAGCAGGAACGGGGAGGCGAGGCCGACGACGGACGAGGCGACGATGATCGCGGTGACGGCGGCCAGTTGCCAGCGGTAGGGGGTGAACAGCCGGCCGATGCGGCGCAGCGATACGCCGCGGGCCTGTGCCCGCTCCTCGGCGGTGACGGTGCGCGCGCCGCGGCCACGGCCTGCGGTACGCAGTTCCCGGTTCGTGTCTGGTGACTCCAAGAGGTTCTCGATTCTGTCGGGGACTTTATACTGAGGTTACCTCAATATGAGGGTGCAACAGTAGACCCTGGTACCGTATTCCCGGTGAGCGAGGATCGCGAGGCGCGGGGCCGGGACGATGGGCGTGACCTGGCCGCCGGGGCGGATCCGGCGGACGACGAGGCGCTGGCCGATGCCCTCTGGTCGGTCGCGCGGCAGTTGCGGGGCACCTCCCAGGAGGCCCTGGCACCGTGGGACATCACCCCCTCCCACCTGCGGGCCCTGCGCACGCTCAACCGCCACGGGGCCATGCGCCTGTCGGCCCTGTCGGAGCGCCTGCACATCGCACCGCGTTCGGCCACGGAGGTCGTCGATGCCCTGCAGGCCAGGAGCCTGGCCGAGCGGCGGCCCGACCCCGGCGACCGGCGGGCCACGCTGGTCGAGGTGACGCCGCGCGGCACCAGCGTCCTGGCCGCGGTCCGCGGCTCGGAGGCCGGGCGGATCTTCGGCCGGCTCAGCGTCGCGGACCGCCGCCAGCTGGCCCGTATCCTCCGCCAGCTCAGGGACTGATCCGGTGCTCCGCCCGGTGCGGGACTGACCCCGGCGGCACGCCCCAGGGCGCCCCGGGGGACGGGCTCAGTCGACCGCCTCGGACGGCTGCGAATACGTGCCGCCGAGGTGGGACGCCCACCTGGTGCCGGGGGTCTGGCGCCCGCTCACCGAGGCGGGCCGGATCCGCATCCAGAACGGGTGCCGCACCGCGGTGACCCAGGGATACACGCCACGACGGCTCAGGCTCACGCCCAGGCGCTCGACCTCGGCCGGTGCGTCCACCACCTCCGCGCGGCCGTTGACCAGCACGCTCCACCCGGACCTGGTCTGCTCGTTGTAGTGATCGGCCTCGAACGCGACGCGATTCTGCCCGTCCGCCGCGGAGACCTTCGACCCGTGCGCGGTCCGGAAGATCACGTCCTGGCCATCCACGAAGTGGTTCACCGGCAGGACCACCACCTCGCCATCGGCGACGAAGCCGACCCGCCCCACCGGCACGGAGGCCAGCAGCTGAAGGCACTCATCGGCCGGCAATATCTCGAGCCCCGCGTGATCTGTCGGGTAGTTCGGCATTCCACTCTCCCCTGGGGCGGCCGCCAGGCGCGGCACCCTTGGTCACGGCGATCATCGCTATCCCATGATGGATCGCGGCGGCGGGCATGGGCCAGGCCAAAGGCCCGGGGAACCCAGGGTATTGGACACCACGCCCGGGCCGCTCAGCTGGACACCCATGCCCCGGGCCGTCATGCTGTAGCGCACCCGCGGCTGATGGCCAGCGCCGGCCGGCCCGGCACCGCCGCCACCGCCGGGCCAGCGCGAACTCCGGAGGTCACAGTGAGCATCATGGGTACCCGGGTCGTGCGGACCGAAGACCCCCGGTTGCTGACCGTCGGCGGAACCTACGTGGACGATCTCAGGGTGCCCGAGCTGACCGGGGCGGCCCGGGTCACGTTCGTGCGCAGCCCGATCGGGCACGCGCGGATCACCGGCATCGACGCCTCGGCGGCGCTGGCGGCACCGGGCGTGGCCGCCGTGCTGACGGTCGCCGACATCGACGACCTGCCACCGCCGCCGCCACCGGCGGATGGCCCGCCCAGCGAGGCCGTCCCCATGCCGCTCGGCGGGGTGTGGCAGGAGCCCCTGTTCGCGGTGGACCGGGTGCGGTTCGCGGGCGAGCCGGTGGCCATGGTGATCACCGACGACGCCTACGCCGGCGAGGACGCGGCGGAACTGGTCAGCGTGGACTACGAGCCGCTGCCCCCGGTCGTGGGCGCCGAGGCGGCGCTCGCGGGCGAGTCGCTGCTGTTCCCCGACGCCGGGTCCAACGTCGCCCTGACCGCGGCCTCGCCCGCCGACCCGGCGGCGTTCGACGGCTGCGAGGTGGTGGTCGAGCGGACCATCGCCAACCAGCGGGTCGCCCCGGTGCCGATGGAGGGGCGGGCCACGGCGGCCCGGTGGGCCGACGGCAGGCTGACCGTCTGGGTGAGCACGCAGAACGCGCAGATCTCCCGGTTCATCCTGGCCGGCCTGTTCGGCCTCCCCCCGGACGCCATCCGGGTGGTCGCGCCGGACGTGGGCGGCGGGTTCGGCGCCAAGGTCGCCCTGGACCGGGAGGCGCTGCTGGTCGCCTGGGCCGCCAGGCACACCGGCCGGCCCATGCGCTGGGTGGAGACGCGCAGCGAGAACCTGGTCGGGATGACGCACGGGCGGGCCCAGCGGCAGACCGTCAAGATCGGCGGGACCAGGGACGGGCGCGTCCTGGCCTACCGTCTCGACATCGTCCAGGACACCGGGGCCTACCTGCGGATGACCGGTTTCCTGCCGTTCCTCACCAGCCTGATGGCCCTCGGCCCGTACGACATCGCCCATGTCGAGACCGCCTACCAGGTGGTGGTGACCAACACCACGCCGATCGCGGCCTACCGCGGCGCCGGCCGCCCGGAGGCGACCGCCGCGATCGAGCGGGCCATGGACCTGTTCGCGGCCGAGATCGGGATGGATCCGGCGGAGGTGCGGCGCAGGAACCTCATCCCGGCCGACAAGTTTCCCTACCAGAGCCCGTGCGGGGCCCGGTACGACACCGGGGACTACCTCGGGGCGCTGGACAAGGTGCTGGCCGGCGCCGGCTACGCCGGGCTGCGCGCCGAGCAGGCCCGGCGGCGGGAGCGCGGGGACGTGGTCCAGCTCGGCATCGGCGTGTCGAGCTACGTCGAGATCACCGCGGGCGATGCGGACGGCGGGGAGACCGCCCGGCTGGAGGTCCATGACGACGGCGCCGCCACGGTCTATACCGGCAGCTCCGCGCACGGGCAGGGCCACCACACCGCCTGGGCGATGCTGGTGCAGGACGACCTGGGCATCCCGATGGACAAGATCACGGTGATCCACGGGGACACCGACCTCATCCCGTTCGGCACCGGCACCTACGCGTCGCGCTCGCTGCAACTGGGCGGCATCGCCGTGCACCGGGCCGCGCTGGACGTCAAGGACCAGGCCAGGCGGCTGGCGGCCAGCCTGATGGAGGCCAGCCAGGACGACCTGGAGCTGGACACGGCGCGCGGGCTCTGGCAGGTCCGCGGTGACCCGGCCAGCGCCCGGACCTGGGCCGAGGTCGCGGGCCACGCCGGGGCCGAGGGCCTGGCCGCCTCGGTGAACTACACCGACGGGGCGCCGACGTTCCCGTTCGGCAGCCATGTGGCGGTGGCCGAGGTGGACACCGAAACCGGCAAGGCCACGCTGGTGCGGCACGTGACGGTCGACGACGCGGGGACCGTGCTCAACCCGGTGCTGGCCGAGGGCCAGCGGCACGGCGGAATTGCCCAGGGCGTGGCGCAGGCGCTGCTGGAAGAGGTGCAATACGACACCGCCGGCAACCCGCTGACCAGCACGCTGGCCGACTACGCGGCAATCACGGCTACCGAGCTGCCAAGCTTCGAACTGCTGGCCAGCGAGACACCGGCGACCGTCAACCCGCTGGGGTTCAAGGGCATCGGCGAGGCGGGCACGATCGGCGCCACCCCGGCCGCGCAGAACGCCGTCATCGACGCGGTCAGCCACCTCGGCGTCCGCCACATCGACATGCCGACGACGCCGGAGCGGGTCTGGGCAGCGATCCGCGAAGCGGGCCGCGGGTAACGGATTGCCAGTCCGGGTGGTTTGCGCGGGGCGGCCCGGCAGTTGAGGCGCCATCGCGGCCGGGGCGGTACCGGCGGCCGGGGCCGGGTATGGGACCGGACGGACTTGTCTGCCGGGGAGTCGACCATGCCCAAGCTGCTCTTGATCAATGTGGCGGTATACGCCGCGCTGATCCTGGCGGCTGCGTCCATCGTGGTCAGGCACCGGCGGCGGGGCCGTCGCGGGCCCGTGGCACGGGGGGAAGCAGCCATGCGGCCCCAGCGGGCGCGCAAGCCCGCCCCGCCGCCGCGGCCGCGGAAGCCGGCCATGCCCCGGCGGCCGGGGCGGACAGCCCCGCCCTCGCGGCGGGCCATCCCCCCGCAGTCGTGGAAGGCGGCCATGTTCCCACGGCCGGGGCGGACGGCCCGGCCCGCGCAGCCGGCCGAGCAGGCCCTGCCCTCGGGGCCGGCCGAGCAGGCCCTGCCCTCGGGGCCGGCCGAGCAGGCCCTGCCCTCGGGGCCAGCGGAGCAGGCCCTGCCCTCGGGGCCGGCGGAGCAGGCCCTGCCCTCGGGGCCAGCGGAGCAGGCCCTGCCCTCGGGGCCGGCGGAGGCCGGCCAGCCCCCGCCGTCGCGGCAGGCGGCACCGGACGCCGGCGTGGCACCCGGTCCAGGGCCTGGCCTCCAGGAGCGGGAGACGGAACCGGACGGGCGGCGGAGCGACGCTCACGCCGCCGGTGAGGAGCCGATAGCCAGCTACTTCGAGCGGGCGGACCAGCCGATGTCCGACTACCTCGAGGCACTGGGCTGGACCCATGAGCCGGGACCGGCTGACCACGGGCCGGCTGACCACGGGCCACCGGACCACGGGCCGGCTGACCACGGGCCGGCTGACCACGGGCCAGCGGACGCGGACCGGGGCGCTGACTTAGCGGGAACGGCCGGGCAGCGGCAGGCCGCCGCCGGCGTCATCGGCTGTCGCTGATGCCGGGCTCGCGGCGGATGGTCGTTGCGCGCCTGGCCCGGCGGAGCCTCCGGTAGCCCGCGTCGAGGATCACCACAGCGGTGATCACGGCAGCCTCCAGGAGAGCGGTGTCCCGGAGCACGGCCAGGTTGACCGGTTTGAGCAGGTCGCTGAGAAGCAGGCCCGGGATTCCGGAGCCGTTGTCCCCCCGCATTCCGGGGGGCGGTGGCCTGCCACCGGGGGGCGCTGGCCGTCCGCCCGGAGGCGGCTGGGCGCCGGGCGGCAGGACCTTGATCGCCCGGCCCCGTGCGATGAAGGCGTGGCCGCCCGGGCCTTCCCCGGGGAGGGTGGGTGCCAGGCGGTTCCAGGCCAGCCCGGCAAGCACCACAGCCGCGACGACCGCCGTGGCGGCGGCGAACTGCCGCAGGAACTTCACCGCGGCCACCTCACCGGGCGCCAGGCCAGCAGCCGGCGGCCGACCCCGGCGATCCAGCGCCAGCGCAGTGCCACGTGGATCGGGACGAGGCCGACCGTCACCTCCGCCGTGAGCACGTGCAGCCGGAACCAGAACGGGCTTTGCAGGGTGGCGATGCCCAGTTCGGGGAGCGCGACCCGGGAGATCGCGATGCCGGATGCCACGCACAGCGTCATGGCGACCAGCAGCGCGATGTTGACCAGCCAGATCAGTTTGTCGTGGCCGCGCGGGCTGACGAGCCGCCGGGTCGTGCGGACGACCCAGTCCCAGTGCAGCGTCAGGTGCAGCAGCAAGGCGATCCCCAGCGCGATGCCGAGCCACTCATGGATCACCACCCCGGTGAATCCGTAGCTGTAGGCGACCGTGTAGCCGGCCAGGATGGCCGCGTCGAGCCAGAAGTCCAGCCGCGTCCGCGCCGCGACCCGTGCCCGGCGCCCGGTGTGGGACCGGTACCCGGCGGGCGAGATCGGCGCAGGTCGGCTCATGACAGGCACCATACGGCGGCCCGCTCCGCGGCCCGTGCGAGCCTCGTGTGAATCCTGTGTGAGCTGACGTCCCTGGTTCGCCGGCCGTGGTCCCGGTGGCCGTGGCGGGAGCGTCGCCGGGGCCGCGGGCGTCAGCCGGGAAGGCGTCAGCCGGGAAAGGAGCCGGCGGCGGCGGCGAAGGCCGGGCGGCGGACACGCTGCCGGTGGGTGCGCCAGCGGTAGTCCGGCTACCCTGTTGCGGAGCCGTGCCGGGGGGTGCTGGCCGCTCGGGCGCATCGGGCAAGGCAGCGCGCTGCGCACGCCCGGAACGGCCGAGCCAAGCAACGCTGGTGCACGCGAACCAGCCGCCGGGAAGGGCTTTGACACATGCAGATCGCCCCGATGCGAATCCCCGTCTTCGTTTCGTCGCCGAGCCCCGACAACCTGAGCCCCGCCCAGGAGGCCAGTGCGGAGATCATCCACAAACTGGTGCTCCGCTATAAGCTCGAATGGCGGGCCCTCGGGCGGAGCGACTACGCGGATGAGCTGCCGTTGAAAGAGGTGCTGCGCATGGTGCGGCACTGCTCCGGCGGGATAATTCTGGGCTTTGAACAGTTCCGGGCACCGGCGGGCGATTTGCGGGCAGGCAGCAAGAACGCCGATACGGCGGCCGGCGTGTCCTTTCCGACGCCCTGGAACCAGCTCGAGGCGGGGATCCTGTTCAGCGCCGGCCTGCCAATGCTGATCTTCAAAGAGCCGGACATCCAGGGCGGCGTCTTCGACGTCGGCAGCACGGAGTTCTTCGTCCACCCGCTGCCGACGAGCCAGTCGCCCCGGCGGGCGCTGGACGACCTTGACCTGGTATTTCAGCGGTGGGTGGGCAAGGTACGGGCGCACTACTATGGGGACTGACTACGAGCCGACGCCGATCCCGACCGGTCACATCGTGCTCAGCGATGAAATCATCGAGCTGGTGGAGATACTCGCCGAGCACGCCCACGATATCTGGGCCGCGCAGCGTATCCAGGACGGTTGGACATTCGGGCCCCAGAGAAACGACGCGGAGCGGCGGCATCCCTGTCTCATAGCATATCCACAGCTTACAAAGAACGAACAGGATTACGACCGCATAATGGTCGTTGAGTCGATCCGGGCAATGCTTGCCCTCGGCTTCACCATCTCCCGCGCCCCCGGGTGAGCGGGCGCCGCGGGCGGGATCCGGGCCGGTGTGACTCAACCTTGGCAGATCCGGCGGCGTTAGCTGAGTAGGAGGCTACGCGGGACCGGGAGGCCGGTGTGTCGTTCGTGGAGTTCGTGGAGCGCTGCTCGCCGCGCCTGTTCAGGACCGCGTTGCTGCTGGCGGGCCAGGACCGGGCGGCGGCCGAGGATCTGCTGCAGCTGGCACTGGAACGGGCCTACCGGCATTGGGGGCGCGTCAGCCGCTCGGATGATCCCGAGCGGTATGTCCGGCGGGTGCTGGCCAACGCGGCGAACGACCGGTGGCGGCGGTCGATCCGGCGGCCTGAGCGGCCGCTGGATCCCGGTGACGCCGGCCCGGTGGTGGCCGACCAGGCGGACACGGTCGCCGAGCGCGATTACCTGATCCGCGCCCTCGCCGGACTGCCGCCGCGGCAGCGCACCGTGCTCGTGCTGCGGTACTACAACGACCTGCCCGAGGCAGAGATCGCCGACGTGCTGGGATGCAGCGTCGGCACGGTCAAGAGCCAGGTCTCGCGCGGGCTGGCCCGGCTGCGCGCGGCCGCGGTGCCCGATGCCGAGGCGACCGGAGGGCCGATGAGGAGGAGGTTGCTGTGATGACTGAGCTGGAGGGACGGCTGCGGGCCGCGATGGAATCGGCGGTTGCCGGCGAGCAGCCGCCCGGGCATCTGGCCGACCTGGTCCGGCGCCGCCACCGGCGGCACGTGCTGCGGGCCGGTGTCGCCGGGGCCGCGTCGGTCGCCGCCGTCGCCGTCCTTGTCCCGGCGGGCATGACGGTGCTCGGCCGGTTTTCCGGCACCGGCCCGGCAGCAGGGCACCGGCCGGCCGGCGCAACCGTGTACGCCGAGTTCCAGGCCAAGCTGACCACTACGGTCGTGCCGGTCAGCGCGGCCACCGGCCGGCCCGGCAAGCCCTTGCGCTTCGCTGGCGCGATGGCAGTCGCGCCGAATGGCAAGACCCTCTACCTGTCCGGTGCCGTGGAGACCATCCCGGTCAGCACCGCCACCAACAAGCCCGGCAAGCCGATTCACGTCGGTGGCTCTCTCACCATCGACCCGGACGGCAGGACTGCCTACGCCACCGTCCCCTTCGGCGGCAAGATCACCCCGGTCAACCTGGCGGCCGGCCGGCCCGGCAAGCCGGTCCGTGTCTGCCCCATCATCGGGATGATCGCGTTCACCCCGGACGGGAAGACCGCCTACGTCAGCTGCCCGAGCACTGGCCGCAGCACGGTGATCCCGGTCAATACGGCAACCAACGCACCCGGCAAGCCGATCCGCGTCGGCCCCGGTGGCAGTGAAATCGCGATCACCCCGGACGGCCGGACCGCGTACGTGCTGGGCGTGCACACCGTGACGCCGGTCAGCACCGCCACCAACAAGCCCGGCAAGCCCATTCGCGTCGGCTCACCCACGGCGCTGATCGCGATCAGCCCGGACGGGAAGACCGCCTACGTCGGCGCCATCGGCGCGGTCGTCCCGGTCAGCACCGCCACCAACGTGGCCGGCAAGCCGATCCCCATCGGCGCCGGCGTCCCCGCCGAGCAGCTCGTGTTCACCCCGGACGGGAAGACCGCCTACGTCGCCAACGCCGAAGGGCCCACCGGCAGGGTGGTCCCGATCAGCACCGCCACCGGCACGGCCGGGCGGGCGGTCCGCGTCGGAGTCGGTGCCCTGATCACGATCACGCCGGACGGGAAGACGGTCTACGCCGCCGTGCGGAACCAGGTCGTGCCGATCAGCACCGCCACCAACAAGCCCGGCAAGCCGGTCCGGCTCCCCTACGGGCTGCCGGTGGGGCTCGTGACCGCGCCCTGACCTGAGCCGCGCAGGGGCAAGCAGGCGCCCGGGCGGACGTTGTCAACCCCGGGCCGGGCCGCCGGCGTGTAACGATGAGACGGGCGGGCCGAAGGACGGTGGATGCGACGCGACGGCGGCTCCGACGAGCGTTTCGCGGCGTACGTCCGCGAGCGCGGTGAGCATCACCTGCGGGTGGCGGTGCTGCTCACCGGGGACTGGGCGGCGGCGGAGGATCTGGTCCAGGCCAGCCTGGCCAAGCTCTACCGCGCGTGGCCCCGGCTGGACACCGGCGCGGACCCGGGCGCCTACCTGCGGCGCATCATGATCAACACGCACCGGTCCTGGTGGCGTGCCCGCTGGCGGCGGGAGACCCCGGTGGCCGTCCTGCCCGAGCGCCCGGTGGACGAGGACATCGCGGACCGCCAGGCACTCGGGGCGCTGGTCCGGCAGGCGCTGGCCGCGCTGCCCCGGCAGCAGCGGGCGGTGCTGGTGCTGCGGTACTGCGAGGACCTGCCCGAAGCCGAGGTCGCCGGGCTGCTGGGCTGCACGGCCGGCACGATCAAGACCCACGCGCACCGGGGCCTGCGCGCGCTACGGGATCTGCTGGGCGCCGAGTTCGACGGCCAGGCGGTCAACGAGGCGCCATCCTCGCGGCGTGACAGCGGGTGAACCCGCGATGAAGGAGCAGTCATGAACGACACCGAAGAGGCGGCGCGCCGCCTGTTCGCGGTGGCCAGCGAGGACGTCCCGCCCGGGATCGACCTGCTGCGCGGCGCGCGGTCCCGCAACCGCGCGCACGTGGTGCGGCTGCGGGCCCTGGTGGCCGCCGGCGCGGCGGTGATCGTGGCCGCGACGGCGCTCACGCTGTCGGCGGTCCGGACGCCGTCGGCGTCCGCCCAGGTCATGCAGGCCGCCGCCCGGACGGCGGCGACGAGCTACCGGGTCCGCGCGGTGGAGAAGATCCTGGCGATAGGCGCATTGCGGTCGCGGCCGTGGACCACTGCCTCCGGCGCGTTCGACCCGGCGAAGGGGGTCGGCGAGCAGACGGACAACCTGGGCGCCCAGATCCGTTATGTCGGTGGCAGCACCTACGTGTTCGTCACCGGGTCCCTGCGCGGCGGGGCGAGCGGCCAGGGCAGCCCGATCCCGGCGTGGGCGTCCTGGGAGCGGCTGCCCATCCCGCTGCAGCACGGCGCGTCGCCGGCCGGGCTCGCCCTGCTGGGTACCTTCCCCGCGCTCCTGGGGCAGGCCGGCCCGCAGGACCTGCTGGCCCTGCTGCGGTCCGCCACCGGCGTCCGCGCGGTGGGCCCGGCGTCCGGGCCCGGCTGGACGGGCTCGGCGTACACGTTCACCGTCACCACGCGGCTCACCGGGCCGTTGCACTCCGCGGTGCGCAGCAGCGGCACCGTTGATGTCGATCAGCGGGGGCGGGTCCGGCGGCTGGCGGCGGTCGAGACCTTCTGGGGAACGGTGCGGCAGGTGCGGATCACCTTCGGCGACTTCGGGCTGCCCGTCTCGGTGCGCCCGCCGCCGGCCCGCCTGACGTTCACCCCTGTCCCGGGGGCGTAGCGGCCGGCGGCAAGCCACGGCTGACCGACTGGTGCCGATGCCGAACGCGGGCCGGGCCGGGCAGCTACTGCAGCCCGGTGCGGACGGAGGTGATCCGCTGCGTGTTGAAGCCGAGCCAGTGCATCCGGCCCAGGTACCGTGCGTGCTCGACCTTGAGGCACCGGTCCATGACCACGGTCACGCCGCCCTCTTCGGCGATCCGCGCGCCCTCGGCGCTGATCACGCCGAACTGGCACCAGAGCGCGCCGGCGTGGATCGCCACGGCATCCCTGGCGATCCCCGGCAGCGCGTCCGGGGCGCGGAAGACGTTCACGACGTCCACCGGCACGGGCACCTCGGGCAGGGTGGCGTAACACCTCTCGCCGAGGATCCGGCTCTCGCGGGGGTTCACCGGGATCACGCGGTAGCCGTGCCGCCTGAGGTAGTAGCCAACGAAGTAGCTGGCCCGCAGTTCGCTGGCCGACAGGCCGACGACCGCGATCGTCCGGGCGGTGTGCAGCACGCGCTGGATCGTCAGCGGGTCCTGGTACCGGCCGAGGTCGGTCATGCCGTCGCTGCCTTCCCGCCCGCGACCGCGGCGACCCGCGCGAAACCCTGCTCCAGGTCCCAGATCAGGTCCTCGACGGACTCGGTGCCGACCGACAGCCGCACGGTCCCCGGTGCCACGCCCGCCGCCCGCAGTTCGTCCTCGTTCAGCTGGCGGTGCGTGGTGCTGGCCGGGTGGATGATCAGGCTCTTCGAGTCGCCGACGTTCGCCAGGTGGGACCAGAGGGTCACGCCGCCGATGAGGCTCTGCCCGCCCAGCCGGCCAGCGGCGCAGTCGAACGAGAACACCGCCCCGGCGCCGCGCGGCAGGTACTTCTCCACCAGTGGCAGGTACCGGCTTCCCGGCAGGCCGGGATAGGTCACGTTCGCCGCCAGCGGGTGCGAGTCGAGGAACGCCGCCACCGCCAGCGCGTTGCCGACGTGGCGTTCCATCCGCAGCGACAGCGTCTCGAGCCCCTGCAGGAACAGGAACGCATTGACCGGCGCGAGCGCCCCGCCGAGATCGCGCAGGGTCTCGGCGCGGAGCTTCATCAGGTAGCCGTACGTCCCGAACGTCTCGTGGAACCGCAGGCCGTGGTAGGCCGGTGACGGGCCCGCGACCACCGGGAACCGCCCGTTGGACCAGTTGAACGTGCCGGCCTCGACGACGGCGCCGCCGATGCTCGTGCCGTGCCCGCCGATGAACTTGGTCGCCGAGTGGATCACGATGTCGGCGCCCCACTCGATCGGGCGGCACAGGTACGGCGTCGCGAACGTGTTGTCCACGATCAGTGGCAGTTCGTGGTCGTGCGCGATGGCCGCCACGGTCTCGATGTCCAGCACGTTCCCGCCGGGGTTGCCGATGGTCTCGCCGAAGAACGCCTTCGTGTTCGCCCGGACCGCCTGCCGCCACGCGTCGGCGGAGTCGGGATCGACCCAGGTCAGCTCCACATTCATCTTCCGCAGCAGGTGCTTGAACTGGTTCACCGTCCCGCCGTAGAGCGCGGCGGACGAGACCACGTGGTCACCGGGCTGCAGCAGCGTGAACAGCGCGGCCGCCTGTGCGGCGATCCCGCTGGCGAACGCCACCGCGCCGCAGCCGCCCTCCAGGTTCGCCACGCGCTCCTCGAACACCGCGACGGTCGGGTTCATGATGCGGGAGTAGGTGTTCCCGTACTCCTGCAGGTTGAAGTACGCCGCCGCCGACTCGGGGTCCTCGAACACATAGCTGGTCGTCTGGAAGATCGGCACCGCGCGTGCGCCGGTGTTCGGGTCGGGCCGCTGCCCGGCGTGCAGCTGCCGGGTCTCGAATCCGAACGCGCGGGCCTGCTCGGCCCGGCCGGGCATGTCGGTCACGGAGGCCTCTTCCTCGCCGTCACCCACCGGGCGCGCCCCCGCCGCCAGCCCCGCTCGCGGCCAGGCCAGGCCGGCCCAGGAACCGGCGGATGATGGGCGTCTGCCGCGCCTCCTCGAGCAGGAAGCAGTCGTGGCCGTACGGCGCCTCGATCACATGGAACTCGACCGGCTTGCCGAGGGCCAGGAGTGCCTGCTCGATCTCACCCGACGCGGACGGGGGGTACAGCCAGTCGGAGCTGAACGCGATCAGCAACGTCCGCGCCGACACGCCCGCGAGCGCGCGGGCGAGCGACCCGCTGCCGTACTGCCGCGCGAGATCGAAATACGTCAGCGCCCGGGACGTGTACAGGTAGGTGTTGGCGTCGAAGCGCCGGACGAACGAGTCGGCCTGGTGGCGCAGGTAGCTCTCGACCTCGAACTCCGGTTCGGTGATCGTGTAGCGGATGTCGTCGGCGGCCTGCAGCCGCCGCCCGAACTTGCCGCTCAGCGCGGGCGCGGACAGGTACGTCACGTGGCCGACCATCCGCGCCACGCCCATGCCGGCCTGGGGGGTGCGGCCCGTGCCGTAGTAGTGGCCCCCTTGCCAGGCCGGGTCCCGCATGATCGCGTCCCGCGCGATCGCGTTCCACGCCACGCCCTGCGGCTGGAGGGCGTGCGTGCTGGCGATCGCCACCACGGCATCGACCTGATCCGGGAACAGGACCGCCCACTCGAACGCCTGCATCCCGCCCAGTGAGCCGCCGGCCACCGCGGCCAGCCGCTCGATGCCGAGCGCGGTCAGGAACGCGCGCTCGGTCCGCACCATGTCCGCGACCGTGATCACGGGGAAGTCCGGCCCGTAGGGCACACCAGTCGCCGGGTCGAGCGACGACGGCCCCGTCGTCCCGCGGCAGCCGCCGAGCAGATTCGTGGAGATGACGAAGAAGCGGTCGGTGTCGAACGCCTTGCCCGGGCCGATCATCCCGTCCCACCAGCCGAGCCCCCGGCGCGCGGCGCCGTCGCGGTCCTCGGCCGCGAACCCGTCACGCGTGCCCTGTTCGGGCGGCGACTTGGCGAAGCCCGCCGCATGGGCGTCGCCGCTGAGCGCATGGCACACCAGGATGACGTTGTCGCGCCGGGGCGAGAGGGCACCGTAGGTCTCGTAGGCCACCCGGACCGGGTGCAGGCGCTGCCCGCAGTCGAGCCGCACCGGCGCGGGCAGGTCCAGATAACGGGTATCGGCAGTGCCGACCGAGCCGGCCATGAGCGTCAGGGCTGGCTCTGCCATGGGGGCCATGGTAACCCGTCCCGGTCCGCGACCACCGACCGCGATCAGGGATGACCCTGACGCCTTCGCGGCCGCACACCGGGGTGTGAACCAGGGCTGATCCCGATCGACGCGGCCCACCGCCGGCGGCAGTCTGGAAGCAGGGTTCCAAGCCACCGCGGCACCGGGTCGCGAACGGCGTGACCCGAACGGAGACCGATCACCATGCCCGGGATCATCGCCCTAGCCCTCATCGCCCTCGTGGCCCTGTTCGTCCTCAGCTTCGCCCTGCACTTCCTGTTCTCCCCCTGGCTGCTGCTGGCCATCGCCGTCCTGGCCTGGATCCGGTTCCGGCCGCGCCGCTCCCACCGGTAGGCCGGGCACGTGGTCGCGGTCCGCGGCGGGCGCCCCGCGGCAACCGCGCCGCTGCCCGCGGCTCGGCGGACGGCTTCGACGTGGCGGTGTGGGCCGAGGTGGCAGCCGAGCCGGGTGCGGTGCCGGCCCTGGGCCGCCCGCACCGGGCCGCCGGTGCGACGTGACGTTCTCCTGTGACGTGGGCACACCGCGGGATGAGGCCACACCCGGTGACCTCGGTCCAATCGGCGCTGTCGCTATGGACCCGGGACACGCTGGCCGGGGTGCTGCCGTCAAGACCCCCCGCTACCTGGCCGGGAACGCCGGCGCCGCGGATGTCGAGCCGAGCGCGGCGGACCTGGCCGAGCTCGACGCCCTGCCCGAGCCAGAAGGCGCCCGCTACTGACCCGGCCGTCAGCTGGCCGCGGCCCGCGCCCGAATCCGCCGCCCGCCGCTGGCCCCCGCCCCTCAGGTGGCCGTCTTGCCCTGGCCGGCCTGGGCCGAGGAGACCAGGAACGCGAACACGACGGTGGAGCTGAGGTACTGGCGGGTGGCGTAGTCGAAGGCGCCGCCGCACGTTATCAGGCGCAGCTCCGCGAACCGGCTGGCGCGGTAAACGGTTTTCGCCGGGAACCGGGATTTCAGGTACTGACGCACGCCGGTGACACGGAAAATGGCGGTGATGCCGTCGGCCAGCCGGACCCGGACGAGGTCCCCGGGACGCAGCGCCCCCAGGCGGAAGAAGACGTCGGGCCCCTGGACGCTGTCGACGTGGCCCTCGATCACCGAGGTCCCGGTCTGGCCGGGGGTCACCGAGTACTTGTACCAGCCCGCGGCACTGGGCTTTCGGCGCAGCGGCGGCACCTGCATGGCGCCGTCGGGCCGGACGCCGAGGCGCAGCAGCACCGAGTGCACGCCGATGGCCGGGATCTCGACCGAGACGGGCAGGGAGCGCCGCAGCGACAGCGCCCACGCCCTGCCCGCGGACGGCCCGGTGGCACCCGCCGCCGCCGCGGAGGGCTGCGGTGCATGCTGCTGGGCGGCGATCCCGATAACGACGGCGGCGGCGCCCACAGCGATGAGAACGGCCCCGGCCAGCCCGGCGGCGCGGGCACGCATGCCGCCGCGCCTGGCGGGCGGTGGGCTGTACCCGCCCTCCGGCCAGGACACGACCACGCGGAACCCGGCTATGCGCCGCCACCCCGCGTCCCGCAACGCCGTCTCCTTGCCTTCCTCAGGGTGTGCTACTCGCGTAGCCTGATATCACGGTGATGAGCAAACCATTACGTGGAAGTAGTGCCCGCTGGCCTTACTTTTATGGCCGGCGGCGCTTTCTCGGAGCTGGCCTCGGCGGTGCCGCCCTGGTCATGCTCGCCGCCACGTCGGTGTCGGCCTGCTCGTCGGGCTCATCGCCATCGGCGGCACCGCCCTCGTTCTCACCGGGCGGAAGCGGCCCGGCGAGACCGTCTGCCTCCGTCACGCGCAGTCCGGGCACACCCACGCCGGGCACACCCACGCCGAGCCCGCCCACGCCGAGCGCGACGACGGCCGCCCCGCCCACGCCCAGCCCCAGCCCGGCGCCGCCGTCGGCCGCGCCGGCCAGCTCGTTCCCCACCGCGGCCCCCGGCGCCGGCGGCGGCGGGACGGCCGGGTTCCAGCACGCCCCGGTGTTGTACCTGGGCATACTGGCGATCCTGGCCGGCGCCGGGGGGATCGCCTACCGGCGAAGGGCCATGCGGAACCACTGACGCCGCGGCCGCGGCCGGCCTAGCGAGCGGGCGGGGCGAAGACGCCGCCGGCCTCCTCCACCAGCATCGTCATCTCGTAGGCGACGGTGTCGAGGTCGGCGGTGGCGGTGGTGAGGACGGCGAGGCTGGATCCCTGACCGACCGCCATGATCACCAGCGTGCCCCGCGGCATGGTTATCAGGGCCTGGATGACGGTGCCGCCGTCGAATATCCGGGCCGCCGCGCCGGCCAGGCTGATCAGGCCGGCGCTGATCGCGGACAGCTGCCCGAGCCGGTCGGGCCGCGCCCGGTCGGACGCCGCCACCACGACACCATCCGGGGCCACCACGGCGGCCAGCAGAACATCGGCAACACGCCGGGCGAAGTCTGTGATGAGCCGGCCGGGGTCCCGCGGATCCGGGGCCGGACCGCGTGCCTCCTCCTCAGCCATCCTGTCCCGGCTGCTGCGCGCCGTGGTTCATCCGGGCCGCCGTCCGGGCCCGGCGGGAGCCGCGCTGGAAGCTCGCCAGCTTGCTGCGCATGATCTCCGCCGACTCGGCCGCCGGGGGCTGCCTGGTCTCCTGGTCAGCCGCGGCGCCGCGTGCCGGGCCAGCCTCCGGGCTGCGCTGCGGCAGCCCGGCGGAAGCCGGGCCGGCCTGCTGCCCGCCGGAGTGGAGCAGGTCCCGGCCGAAGGCGTGCAGGTAGCCGGACCGGACGGACTCGAAGATCGGCGGCCCGTCACCCGGCTCCGGGCCGGCCGGCTCGCCAGCGGCGACGCCGGCCTCCGGGGCCGGCGAGGGCACCGGCGCGCCCAGCATCACCGGGACGGCCTCGGGCACATCGGTCTCGGGGCCGAGGGGAGGCTGCGGCCCGGAGGCGAACCGGAGCGCGGCGAAAGGCAGGTCCACCACCGCGGCACCGGCTGTCCCGCCGGCCGCGGGCAGGGGCGCTGGGGCGGTCCGGGCCGGCCGGCCGGCGGGCTCGGCACCGGGCGAGATCAGCGCGGCGGGCAGGTACACCTCGGCGGTGGTTCCGCCGTCCGGCGGCATGCCCAGCGTCACCGTGATGCCATGCCGTGCCGCCAGGAACGCGACCGCGACCAAGCCCATGTGCGGCGCGGCCGCCAGGTCCGCGAGGGAGGGGCTGGCCAGCTGCCGGTTGAGCCGCGCCAGTTCCTCCTCCGGCAGTCCCGTCCCGGCGTCGGTGATGGTGATGAGCGAGCCGCCGCCACACACCGCGTGCCCGGACACGATGACCTGGGTGGTCTCCGGCGAAAACGCGGTGGCGTTCTCCAGCAGTTCGGCGAGCAGGTGCACGGTGTCGGTCGTGGCGCTCCCCCGGACGCGAACACCTTGCTGGACGTCCAGGGCGACCCGGCCGTACTGCTCGATCTCGGACACCGCGGCCCGGAGCACATCCACCAGGGCGAGCGGCCCGGCCGGGCGCGGGGTCTCATGGCCGGCCAGGACCAGCGCGCTGTCTGAGTTGCGCCAGATCCGGGTGGCCAGGTGGTCCATCTCGAACAGGCTGGCCAGCCGTTCCGGGTCGTCCTCGCCGAGTTCCAGGTTGTCGATCAGCCGGAGCAGCCGTTCCAGCAGCGAATGGTTGCGCCAGAAGAACCCGTCCGACACGGCGCTGGCGCCGATGGCCAGGGGCTGCCCCGCGCCGTCGGCGCCGGCGCCGATGGCGCGCGGCTCGCCCGGGCCGTCCGGGGCGGATGGCTCAGCGCGCCTGCGCCGGCGTGCCACCGACCGGGCGGCAGAGATGGCGCCCAGCAGGACAAGAGCCAGGGCGGCGAGCCCGGCGACGCCGGCGATCATGGCGGACCGCATCGCGCTCCGCTGCCGGGCCTGGGCATCGGCCGTGATCCACTGCGCCAGCTGCTGCTCGGCATGGCCCAGCCAGCCGACCGTGTAGGACATCCCGGCCGACCACTGCTGGCCGGCCCGGGGACCGAGGGCCAGCACGCCAGCGCCGCCCGCGGTCGCCCGCCGCTCCACCGCCTGCGCCTGCCGGGCCGGCGGGCCGGCCAGCGTCTGGGTCAGGGCCGAGCTCTCCTGCCCGGTGGCCGAGTCACGGAACGCGGTGAGGTCGCCGGCCTGTGCGGCCCGCGCGCTGGTCAGCGCGGTGAGCGCGGCCGGCTCGAGGCGGCCCTCGGCAAGCGCCACGCCGAGGATGGCCTGCTGCTGCGCGGCATGGTCGATCATCCCGGACAGCGCGCCGAGCGCCCGCGTGCTGGCGACAAGCGTGGGATCTCCGCTCAGGTCGGCGATGCCGTCGCCGGCCTGGCGCAGGCCAGCGGCCGCCGCGGAGTAGCCGGCTATCACGGCCAGCGCGGAGACCTGGCTTCGCGCCGCCTCGCTGCGCAGGGCAGGCAGCCTGGCGATGCTGGCCAGGGCGCGGGCCGCGCCGGCCCGCGCCCGGGCCGGGTAGCCGCGGCCGACCTGGGCGGCCAGCCCGCGCACCCTGGCCGCCCGGTCATCGGTGATCGCATACTGGCGGCGCAGCGCCGGGCGGCCGGCCGCCGGCCGCCCGCGGGCGATGAACGCGGCTGTGCCGGACCGCTCGTCCGCCATGGCCTGCCCCAGGCCGGCGACCTGCTGGCCCAGTGCCGCGAGCCGGCTGGCCCGGCCGTAGGCCCCGGCGGCGCGAGCCGCGCTGGTGCCCCATAGTCCGGCGAGGGCCAGGGCCAGCACCGCCGGAATCGCGGCCAGCACGATCAGCTGCCGGGCCAGCGGCCGGCGCCGCGGCGCCGGCGCCGGGCCGGCCTCGTGCTGGGTGGCCAAGGCCATGGAGGGGACGGCGTCCGCAGAACGGGACTGGCTCACTGCGTCTCCTCGTTAAATTCGGGCAGGTGCTTTCGAGGCAACGGGCAATTCTCCAGGCGCGAGTGATCACATTTCCCGGTTCTTCCCCAGACAATACCTCCGTGCCCGCCCGCGGGATACGGTCCGGCCGGGCCAGCTGTTGCTGGTCAGTAGGGTAAGGGCTCCGTTGCGGCAGCTACGATCACCGGCCGGCCCCGGTGACCAGGCCGGGCCTGGGGGCCAAGTGGCCCAAGTGGCGTATGGTATTGAACAAGCTGACGTGCAGGAAGCGGCACTGGCGGGCCACTGAACAATGGCTGCATAATGGCGGCGGCGCCCGGTGACCGGGACGCCGCCTCAACCGCCGGCTGCGGCTTGACTTCGGGCACGCCCTCACTCCTAGCGTGGTGTTCATGAGTGCTTCGACGATGCGGGTGCTGGTGACCGGCGGCACGAGCGGCCTGGGCCGGGCGATGGCGTCGGCCCTGGCCGCGGCCGGGGCGACGGTCGCGCTGACCGGCCGGTCCGCCGCGCGGGCGGCCGCGGTCGCCGCGGAACTGCCGGGCGCGTCCGGGATCGGGCTGGACGTGCGGGAGGAGTCCTCGGTGGCGCGGGCCGTCGAGCAGGCATGGTCGCGGCTGGGCGGCATCGACATGCTGGTCAACAACGCCGGGATCGGCATGCGCACGGTCAACGCGCGCTTCCTGACCCATCCGCAGGGCTTCTGGGAGGTGCCCGCCGGCGGCTTCCGCGACGTGATCGAGACCAACCTGATCGGCTACTTCCTGGTCGCACGGGAGGTCACGCCGCGGCTGCTGGCCGCCGGCGGCGGCCGCATCGTCAACATCTCGGTGAGCCAGTCGACCATGCGCCGCGCCGGGTTCGTCCCCTACGGGCCGTCCCGGGCCGGCAGTGAGGCCCTGTCCCGGATCATGGCCGCGGACCTGCGGGACACGAGCGTGACCGTCAACCTGCTGCTGCCGGGAGGCCCGACCGTCACCGGCATGCTGCCCCCCGGCGCGACGGACGAGGGCCGGCGGTTCCTCGATCCGGCCGTGATGGGCCCGCCCATCGTGTGGCTGGCCTCGGCCGAGGCGGCCGGCGTGCACGACGAGCGCATCGTCGCCACCGAGTTCGAGCGCTGGCTGCACGACAGGGAAGCCAGCCAGTGAGACAGCGCCGGCCGGTCAACGCGGCCGGCCGGGCCATGCCGTCCGCTCCCCCGCGCGGCGCGGTCCGGGGCGCCTACGCCTTGCCGCCGGTGTACTCCGCGAGCTCCGCCAGGTACCGGGCGCGGTCCGCCTCGGGCAGCCAGGCGATGGTGAAGGCGTTGCGGACGGCCTGCACGAGCTGCTGTCGGGTCAGGCCGGCGGCATCGGTCACGGCGGCGAGGTTCTCGCTGATGTATCCCGGGAAGTACGCCGGGTCGTCTGAGTTGATCGTCACCAGCAGCCCCTGGTCCAGCATGGCCTTGATCTCGCGGGCCTTGAGGCCGCCGGTCACGTAGCTGTTCGAGATGGGGCAGGCGGTCAGGCCGGTCCCGGACGCCCTGAGCCGTTGCACCAGCGCTTCGTCCTCGACGCAGTTGACACCGTGGTCTATTCGTTCCACCCCGATGTCATCCAGGCACTGCCAGATGTGCGGGACAGAGTCCTGCTGATCGACATCGCAGTGCATGGTCAGCCGGTAGCCCTCGTCCCGGGCCCGGCCGAAGACCTCTTTGAACTTGACCGGGGGATTGCCCATCTCGTCCGAGTCGAGCCCGACCCCGGCGATCCAGTCCCGGTATGGCAGGGAGTCTGCCAGCGTCTGCCTGGCCGAGTCCGCCGGGAGGTCGCGCAGGAAGCACATGATGAGCTGGCTGCGCAGGCCGAGCTCCGCGCCGGCGGCCTGCTGTGCCCGCCGCAGGCCGCTGATGACGGTTTCGAACGCGATGCCGCGGGAGGTGTGGGCCTGGGGGTCGAAGAAGGCCTCGGCATACACGACGTTCTGGGAACGGGCCTTCCGGAAGTACGCCATGGCGAGGTCATAGAAGTCTTCCTCGGACCGCAGCACGCTCATGCCCTCGTAGTACATGGCCAGGAACGACGGCAGGTCGTCGAAGGTGTAGGCGGCCCGCATCTCGGCGGCGGAGCGGTAGGAGAGGTCCAGGCGGTTCCGGGCGGCCAGCTGAAACTTCAGCTCAGGCTCCAGGGTGCCCTCCAGGTGCACATGCAGCTCGGCCTTGGGCATCCCCGCGATGAAGGATGAGATCTCGCTCATCTCCGCGTCCTCCTCGGTCCCTTTGCGTTCCGGCAGGCGCAGCCTACGCTGCCCGGCACCGGCCTGCCCCGCCCGTCCCGGGACCGCGGCGCTCGGGGCGCCCGCCGGGCTGCCGCGTGCCTGCCGTCACGGCCGGGCGGTGGCTGCCTCCTCGATGAGGCGGGCGGCTTTGGTCAGGCCGTCGCGGGCCTGGATCGTGGCCGCCGCGGCGGCGAGCCGCCGGTGCAGCGCGTCGTCGGTGAGCAGGCGGTCCAGGGCGCCGCGCAACTGCGGGTCGGTGAACTTGTAGGTGTCCAGCCGGATGCCCAGGCCGAGCTCGTGCATGCGCTGCGCGTTGTCGTACTGGTCCCAGAACAGTGGCAGCACCACCATCGGCTTGCCGTAATGCAGGCACTCGGTGACGGTGTTGTTGCCCCCGTGGGTGATCGCCAGCTGACAGAGCGGAAGGACCGACGTCTGGGGCAGGAATTCGGCACCGGCCATGTTCGGCGCCAGGTCGATCTCGGCGTGCAGCGGTCCCATGGACACCACGTAGCGGTACGGTGTCGCGGCCAGGCAGCCGATCACCCGCTGCATCAGCGGCACATCCGCCGATCCCAGCGAGCCGAGCGAGAAGTAGACGAGCGGGCCGTCGGCGGCCGCGAGGGCTTCGGGCAGGGTGAACTGCTCCTCGGTCCGCCGCACCGAGGAGTCCAGCCGGTGCCAGGACGGGGGCAGCGGCCGGGAGCGCGGGTAGTCGGCCAGCTCGGGATAGACGTACAGGTTGACCACGCCCGGGTGGATGAACTCCAGGTCCGGCAGCGGTGGCGCGCCCTGCCCGGCGGCCCATGCGCTGAACGCCGCCCAGACCGGCCGGTGCACACGCTCGTATTCGTCCCGGAACGCCTGCCAGCCGGACGGGTCGGCGGCCGGGTACCCGGAGAAGGCGGGCGGGATGCCCGGATCCGTTATCTCCAGCGGGTTGCACGACACGATCCGCACGAACGGCGCGCCGGCGGTCATCAGGGCCGGGAAGCAGACCACGTTGTCCTCGACGATGACATCCGGCCGGGTGCGCTCGATGATCCGGGCCAGCTGCGGCTGGCAGTACTGCGCGCCGCCGATGAGTTCCTCCCAGACCGGCCGCACCCAGGTGTCCAGCTGCTCGATGGTCGGCTTGCGGAACTCTGGCGCGGTGTCGCGGACGAAATCCTTCCAGAACTGCCCGGCAGCCTGGTCCGCACCGGCACCCGGCGGCGCCAGGTCAACCAGGTCCTCCTCGAAGCCAAGCGGCTCCAGCCGCCCCTTCCAGGACGCCTCGGCCGCGAACACGACCCGGTGGCCGCGGCGGCGCAGGACATCACCGATCCCGATGCAGTTGTTGGTCGGCCCGTACGCGCTCTCGGGCATGAACAAGACCGTCAGCGGTCGCTCGCTCATCACTGGCTCCCTACACGGCGCTCGGATCAGGTCACCCAGCCCCGGCCGGGCCACCCGTCCCGCGGGCTGACCGGCACCGCCGCTCCGCCCGGAGTGAGCACCCTAGCGACAAAGCCAGGCTGCGCACCAGCCCACCGCGGACGGCCCGGGCCCCGCTGCCACGCTCTTCCGGCAGCCGCCGGGCGGCCGGGACGGAATGCCGCAGCGGGCAATACGGTTAGCCGGGGCATGAGCGTGTTCACCGATAAGGAGCGCGAGTACCTGGCGGCGCAGCGCCTGGGCCGGATCGCGACCGTCGGTCCGGACGGACAGCCGCATGTGGTGCCGACCTCGTTCCACTACAACGCCGAGCACGACGAGATCGACGTGGGCGGGCTGCGGATGAGCCAGCCCACGCGGATCATCTCCTTCGGCATCGACTCCGGCGACCGGACCGCCGGCGCGCGATCGGTGGGCACCGGCTGAGGCAGGCGCATACCGATGCCGGCCGGCCGGACCCCGCGGATCGCGGTCGTCGGCGGCGGCATCGGCGGCCTGGCGGCCTGCGCCTTCCTGCGCCGCCACGGGCTGGCGGCCACGGTCTACGAGCAGGCCCAGCGGCTGACCGAAGTGGGCGCCGGGCTCGTGGTGACGCCCAACGCCGTCCGCCTGCTGCGGCGCCTGGGCGTCATGCGGCACCTCCGCCGCCGCGCGGTCCCGCTGGAGTGGGGCTGGGAGTTCCGCCGCTGGGACGACGGGAGGGTGCTGTCCGCCGAACGGCTGAGCGGTGTCTGTGAACGTCTCTACGGGGAACGCACCTACGTGACGCACCGGGCCGACCTGCTGGCGGCGATCAAGGCGGCCGTGCCGGACGCATGGGTGCGGCTGGGCGCCAGGTGCACCGGGGTTGCCCCGCATGGCGGCGCCGCGCGGCTGAGTTTCGCCGACGGCAGCACGGCGGGCGCCGACATCGTCGTCGGCGCCGACGGGATGCACTCGGTCGTCCGGGCCGCGATCACCGATCCGTCGTCACCACAGGACGCGGGCACGTGCGCGTTCCGTGCCCTCGTGCCCGCGGAGCACGCCCCCGCCCTCGCGCGCCGCCCCGCCCAGACCATCTGGCTGGGCCCCGGCCATCACCTGGTGCACTACCCGATCCGCCAGCAGCGCATGATCAACCTGGTCGCCTTCGCCCCGGCCGGCGAGCACATCGAAGAGTCCTGGAGCGCCACGGCCACCGTGACCGAGCTTGCCGCCGAGTTCGCCGGCTGGGACCCCCGGGTGGGCGCGCTGATCCGCGCCGCCGGCACACCCGGGCGGTGGGCGCTGCTGGACCGGGCGCCCCTGCCGCGCTGGAGCACCGGGCCGGCCACCCTGCTCGGTGACGCGGCGCACCCCATGTTCCCCTTCTACGCCCAGGGCGCGGCCCAGGCCATCGAGGACGCCGCTGCCCTGGCGGTCTGCCTGGCCACCGGGCGAGACGACCCGAGGCAGGCGCTGAGACACTACGAGTCCGTGCGTATCACGCGCACCACGCGCCTCCAGCGCCTCAGTCACGCCCGGGCCGAGAGCAACCACCTCCCCGACGGGCCGCGGCAGCGGGCGCGCGACGTGGAACTGGCCACCGCCGACCCCCTGGTGCGCAACGGATGGATCTACAGCTACGACGCCGAGGCGGCCGCCCGGGCATTCCCGCCCGTTGGCGGCACGGCAGTTACCGCAGAACATGGCCATACGGGCCCGCTGATTCCCCGGCAGCGGTTATCCCGCCCCTGCTGCCCGGCCGGCCAGCCCCCGCCGGACGGCCCGGAGCTAGCTGCCCGTGGCCCGGCGGGCGCTGGCCAGGCCGCTGCGGGCCCGTGCCTGTTCGTACCTGTCACCGCACTCGACGGCCAGGGCCAGCGCGGCGGCATGCCGGGCGCCCGCTTCCGCCGCCTGGCTCGCGGCGAGGAGCGCTTCGCCCAGGCCGTTGAGCGCCTCGGCCTGCCCGGAGCGGTTGCCGACCTGGCTGTGCAGGGCCAGCGACTCCCGCAGATGGCCGATGGCCTGCGGGCCGCGGCCCTGGCGCAGCTCGGAGATACCCAGGCAGGCCAGCGCCTGGGCCTGGCACAACCGGCTGCCGATCTCGCGGCCGAGCCCCAGGGACTGCCGCAGATGGTCGCCAGCCTGCAGGTAACGCCCCCGCCGCAACTCCAGTTCGCCGAGGTTGCCCAGCACGAGGGCCTCGCCCGACCGGAGGTCGGCGTCATGGAAAAGCGACAGCGACCTCCGCAGGTGCCCGGCGGCCTGCTCGTAGCGGCCCTGCCGCAGGTGGGCGACGCCCAGGCCGTGCCGCGCCCGGGCCTCACCGGCGTGGTCACCGATCTGCAGGTAGATGGCAAGCGCCTTGCGGTGGCACCCGGCCGATTGCTGGTAGCGGCCCCGGCAATAGTCGGCCATGCCGAGGTTGCCGAGCGCGCGGGCCTCACCGATCCGGTCGCCGGCCGCGACGCACAGCGCCAGTGCCTGCTCGAGATGGCTGGTGGCCTGGCGGAGATGGCCCTGGGCAGCGTCGGCAGCGCCGAGCATCATCAGTGCCGCCGCTTCGGCGGCCCGGTCGCCGGCCTGGGCCGCAGCGCGGCGGGCGTGACCGTGTATCGCCGCGGCATCGGTGAAGTGGCCGACATCCAGGTACCGGAAGACGGTCGCGGCCAGGCCGATGGCGTGGCCGGGCCGTCCGTGGTCGGCGGCATGCGCGGCGACCGCGACAAGGGTGGACCGCTGCGCGTCCAGCCATGCCAGCGCCGCGGCCGGGCTGGAGAGGGGCGGCACGGGCCCGGCCGGGCAGGGCGGCGAGGGCTGGTCCGGGTCGGCATGGAACAAGGTACTGGCCGCGGCGGCGGCCGTGGCCAGGTAATGGTCGAACAGGCGGGTCAGTGCCGCGTCCCGCTCCTGCTCGCCGCCAGGGCCAGCAGCCTGATCCGCGGCGTACGCGCGGATCAGGTCGTGCATGCCGTAGCGGCCCGTCCCGGCGGGCTGGATCAGGTGGGCGCGGGCCAGCTCGCGCAGCAGCCGGCCGGCCTGCCGGAGCGTGGTGCCGGTGAGCGCGGCGGTGGCGTAGGCGTCAAAGCCGGCGCCGGGATGCAGCCCGAGCAGGCCGAAGGCGCGCGCGGCCGCGCCGTCCAGGTGCTGGACCGACCAGGAGAACACGGCCCGGACCGCCGTCTGCCGGTCCCCGGCCGCGTCCAGCAGGTCCAGCCGCTCCCGCTGATCAGCCAGATCCGCGGCAACATCGGCGAGCGGGAGGCCGGGTGAGGCGACGGCGCGCTCGGCGGCCACCCGCAGCGCCAGCGGCAGCCGGGCACAGTACCTGACCAGCGTCGTGGTCGCCTCAGGCTCAGCATCCACCCGCTCGCCGATGACGGCCCGCAGCAACCCCGCCGCCTCGGCCGGGGGCAGCAGGCCCAGGTCCAGCCGGTGGGCACCGTCCCTGGCCACCAGGCCGGCCAGCGCATCGCGGCTGGTCACCACCGCCACACACGACGGGCTCCCGGGCAGCAGCGGCCGGGCCTGCGCCACATCGGCCGCGTTATCGATCACGATCAGCATCCGCCGGCCCGCCAGCAAGCTCCGGTAACGCGCCGCCCGCTCTCCGGCCCCGGCCGGGATATCCTGCTCGGCCACGCCCAGGCTGCGCAGGAACCCGGCCAGGGCCTCGGCGGGCGACACGGGCCGGCCGGGGTCATAGCCACGCAGGTTCACATGCAGCTGCCCGTCCGGGAACCGGTCCGCCACCCGGTGCGCCCACTGGATCGCCAGCGCCGTCTTACCCGCTCCCGCCATCCCGGCGATCGCCGATATCACCAGGGCCTGCGGCCGCTGCGCGCCGGCGCGGTCCAGCATCCCGGTCAGGTCCGCCAGCTCAGCCGCCCGGCCCACGAAATGCGGCACCGGGCCAGGCAGCTCCCGCGGCACCACCGGTCCCGGCCCGGCGCCGGCCGCCCGGCCGGCGCCCGGCGGAAGTGGCCTGGGCCCGGGACCCGCCAGGACCGGGCCACCGGTGAGGACCTCCCGGTGCAGCTCGCGCAGCTCGGCTCCAGGCTCGGCGCCCAGCTCATCGACGAGCACCCGCCGCGCGCGCTGATAGGCGGCCAGTGCTTCGGCCTGGCGGCCGTCGTGGTGCAGGGCGGTCATCAGCAGGGCATGCAGGTGCTCGCGCAGCGGGTGCGCCGCGGCCATGCGCTCGAGTTCGGCGATGACCACGCCATGACGGCCCAGGCGCAGCTCAGCGTCCATCCGCAGCTCGGCCGCCTGCAGCCGCAGCTCCGCCAGCCGGGGAACCTCGCGCACCGCCAGCGCCGCCGACTCCACGTCGGCCAGCGGCTCGCCCTGCCACAGCGCCAGTGCCTGCCGGGCCCGGGCGGCCACGGCCGTCCAGGAACCGTCGAGCGCCGCCTCGCGGGCACCTTCGAGCAGGGCCTCGAACCGGGCCACATCCAGTTCCCCCGGATCAACCCGGATCACGTACCCGGGCGGCCGGGTGACGATCCGGGCCTGGCCCGCGCCCGCCAGCACCCGGCGCAGCCGCTTCACGTAGTTCCGCACGGTCGCCGGGGCCGACGGCAGCGGCGCGGGCCCCCACAGCGTCTCGGCGATCTCCCCGACCGAGACCACCCGTCCCGCGTTCAGCAGCAGCACCGCAAGCACCGCTCGCTGCTTGCCCCGCGGCACCGGCAAGACCACCCCGCCGCAGCGCACCACTAACGGCCCGAGCAGGCAGAACTCCAGCTTCGGCGTCATGCGACCTCCGCCCGGCTGTGGTGCCCGGAGCTAGCGCTACAGGTTCGCTACCAGATTGCTACCGCCACCCGGAAGACTAACCGCCCATGGCACGCATCCGGTTGTTGCTGATCGCAGGCGCCGCGTCGGCGCTCGCCCTGCTGCCCGCCGCCGCGTCCGGCGCGGCCACGCCCGGGAGGTTCACCACGATCGACGTGCCCGGGGCGGCGGACACCATCGGCGTCGGCATCAACGACGCGGGCGTGGTGTCCGGGTTCTACCAGGACGGGAGCGGCAACGAGCACGGGTTCACCTACCGGGACGGGAGGTTCACCACGATCGACGTGCCCGGCGCCGCCGGCACGGTGCTGACCGTTGTCAACGACTTCGGCACAGCGGTGGGTTACTACCTCGACGGCAGCGGGGACGCCCACGGGTTCATCGACCGGGAGGGCAGGTTCACCACGGTCAACGCCCCGGGCGCCGGCCCGGCGTCCGGCCAGGGCACGTTCGTCGCGAACATGAACAACCTCGGCGTGATCGCCGGGTTCTACATCGACTCCGGCGGCGTGCAGCACGGGTTCACCGACCGGAACGGCAAGTTCACCACGATCAACGACCCGGACGCGGGCACCGCCTCCGGGCAGGGCACAAGCGTGGGCTACATCAATGACCTCGGGGAGGTCACCGGGAGCTACACCGAAAGCAACGGCGATACCGTCGCCTTTGCCGGGCCGGCCGGCCGGTTCACCACGGTCAGCGATCCGGCCGCGCCACCGTTCAGCACGCTCACCGCGGCGGTCAATGACGCCGGGGTGGTGGTCGGGGAATACGTGGATGCCAGCGGCGATTTCCACGGATTCACCGAGGCGCACGGGGTGTTCACCCCGGTCGAGGACCCGGCCGGCACCGCGGGCACCAACCTCGCGGGCATCAGCAACCTCGGTGTGATCGTCGGCTTCTACGTCGATGGCAGCGGCGGCCTGCACGGGTTCGAGCTGAGCCCGGCCCGCTGAGCCTCCGCCCGCGCCTGACGGCTCCGCCGCCGCTAGGCTTTCCCTCCCCCGGCGGCACCGCGAGCGAGCGTTCGCCGCAGGCCGTCGCGGCCGGCGATGGTTCTCCCGCTGAAGCCCTGCCCGGCGCGCCGTGCCCAATCCTCGTCGCTGATCGCGCCCGGGTCAGCCGGAAGATAATGGCTGAGGATGAGCTCGCGAACTCGCGCACGTTCGGCCACTCCCCCGACCTCAGTGACGTCGGTATGCAGCGCGGCCATCCGGGCCAGTTCGGCCCCGCCGGTGCCGTGCCGCTCGAGGTAGCCGAGGTCAGCCACCTGGTGCACGAGGATGTCAGCGCCCTGGGCGAGGGCGATCAGGTCATCGTTCACGGCGGTGTCCCCGGAGAACACCACCGAGCCGTCCGCGGTGTCGAACCGGTACGCCAGAGCCGGGACCGCTCGGCCGTGCCGCACCGCGACGGCGGTGACCCGGACGGTCCCGTCGTCGAGGACAGCAACCGGAACCGCGGTCCTGCCCTTCGTCCGCGCCGGGACGGGGATGTCGGTGGCCCGGACGAGCGCGCCTGCGTCCGGCATGTAGCTGTCCAGCGGCATGACGTTGAGATGGTAGGCGTACCCGGCGAGGATGTGCCCGACCAGGTCGGCCGTGCCGGGGGCCGGCAGTTCCGGGTGGATCGTCGTCTCGCGATGGAAGACGGCGTCACCCGCGGGCAACTGCTGAGGTCGCGACGGGCCGTAGACGCGCAGCGGTGGGAGCGGGCCGTTATCGCCCATGCGGGCGCCCCACCCATAAAGAATCAGGCCGGGCAGGTCACCGATGTGGTCGGCGTGCAGGTGGGTGAGGAACACCGCTTCCAGACGGGAGAAGTCGAGTCCTGCGTCGGCGAAGGCAGACGGCGAGCCGCGGCCGCAGTCGATGACGAAGACCCGTTCGCCGGCGATGAGCGCGGCGGAGATGCCCGCCCGGCGTGGCACAGGCAAGGGCGCGCCCGCCGTTCCGAGCAGCACCAGTTCGGTCGCCATGCCGGCCTCCTCCTGCCGTTACCTGCGGCCTGCCCAGTCGGCGATGGTGGTGACCTCCGCCTGGCGCGGGAACACCTTGCTCAGCAGCACCTGGTGCACCTCGGGATCCCGGTCCAGGCAGCCGTCGGCCAGCACGGTGAGCTGGTAGTCCAGGTCGGCCGCCTGGCGCAGGGTGGACAGCACCACACCGCTGGTGGCGATGCCCGCCAGCACCAGGTGGCCGGTCCCGCGGGCGCGCAGCAGCACCTCCAGGTCACTGCCGGTGAACGCGGACACCCGGCGCTTGGTCACCGTCACCTCACCGGGTGCTGGCGCGATGACGGCCGGGATCCGCATACCGGGGTCGCCGTCGGTGAACCGGCCGGTCCCGGCGATGGCGGAAAAGGTCTTGTTGCGCTCGCTGACCTCCGGGTAGCCCGGGCGGAACGCGACGGTCACGTAGGTGACCGCGATGCCCGCGCCGCGGGCCGCCGCGATCGCCCCGGCCAGACGGTCCAGGTAGCCGGCATCCGGTGCGAAATTCGCCACGATGCCCTGTTGCACATCCATGATCAGCAGTGCCGTTGGCGTCATGCTGGCCGCTCCCCACTGTCCGGGCCTGCCGGCTCACCCGGGCTCGCGCCGCCCGGGGCGCCAGCATCACACGGTACTGCTGGCGCCCGGCCCCGGCCGGGCCGGATCCTCGATCCCGCCCGGGCCCGGACACCGGCCCGGCGTGGCCGGCTGTGGATCGCGCCCGCTGAGGGTACTGGTGTGGGTGTGACGAACCTCGCGCGATCATCGGACCCGGTCCGCCGCGCCTATTACGAAGAACTCGGCCCCGGGCAGCGGTCCGCCCTGCTCAGCTGGCTTGCCTTCACCGCCACCTTTGCCGGGCTGCGAGCGCTCACCTACAGCATCCGGGCCGGCCGGGGGCCGTTCCGCAACATCAGCGCCGGCGGTGAGCACCTGCACCACTACCTGTGGGGCATCGGCCTGGTGTCCGGGGTCGGCGCGGTCGCCGTCCGCGGCGACGAGGAGCACCGCCGCCACCCGGCAGTCGCCGTCTCCTACGGGGCCGGGCTGGCACTCATCGTCGATGAGTTCGCCCTGCTGCTGGACCTCAAGGACGTGTACTGGGCCAGGCAGGGCCGGATCTCCATCGACATCGGGGTCGGCGGCATCGCCGCGGCCGGGTCCTACTTCGCCGCGCTGCCGGTGCTGCGCAGGCTGCGGCGAGAGCACCGGCAGCGGGCAGCCGCGCCCGGGGCAGCCGCACCCGAGGCGATACCGGAGCCCGGCACCGGCCACGGCAGTGCCTGAGCCGCCAGCCGGGCGGCCTCAGCGGTCGGCTTCGACGGCGGGCCGGGCGCCGGCATCCCGCCGTGACCTGGCCAGGATTTGCTGAAGGGCCGCCGCGTGCTGCTCGAATGCCTGGCGGCCGGCCGCGCTGAGGCTGGCTGAGGTGCGCGGGCGCTTGCCCACGAATCGTCTGCGGATCTCGACGTACCCGGCCGATTCCAGGATGGACAGCTGCTTGGACAGCGCCGAGTCGGACAGGCCGAGTTCGTCGCGGATGTACTTGAAGTCGGCCCATTGCGCCGCCGCGAGCAGCGAGACGATCGCCAGCCGCGTCGGCGCGTGAATCAGCTCATCGAAACGAGCCGTGCTCATGCAGTGCCTCCGGCCTGCGGCGCGTGGTTCGTCTGCTGCCGGGCCTGGCTCAGCATGAGCCTGCGCACGTACCGGTTCACCAGCGGCCCGACGATCACGAGCACGGCAGCACCGGCGGCGCAGCCGAGCGTGACGGGGTAGCGGAAGCCGGCCGCGGCCAGGCTGGCCGCGATGCCGAGGATCACCCCGTCCACCAGCACTATCATGCCGAATATCGCGCCGACGGCGCGGGCATCGGGCTGGACGGCGCTGTGCACCCGGACGCGGCGGCGCACGGCGGGGACGGTCATCGCGACGGTCAGCACGGCCATGGCGAGCGCGGCGAGCGGGATCGCGATGGCCTGCACGACCAGGTCCCGGCTGTCCCTGGCGGCGCCGATGGCGACTATCCCGGCCGCCATCCCCCACCAGTACCAGCCTGGTACGAGCACGGCCTTGATGACCTGTCCCTGCCGCCGCTGGATCTCGGCCAGTGCGGCTGCCGCCTCGGCGCCGGTCACCCCGGTTCCGGCCGGTTGGGGTTGCTGGGTGTCGCCCATGGTCGTCTCCTCAGAGGAAACTACTTTCCTAAATGGAAACTATCATGGACTTTCCAAATAGGCAAGTACTTTCCCGCCCGGCGGGAGGAGGCTGCGGACGGCCGGTGCCCGGGTGCGGGCAATGACAGCGGCGGCGCCCGGGGTAGCGTGCCCTCATGCGCAAGGACCTGACCATGGACGACCTCGGTGACCTCACCGAACTCCGGTTGCTGGCGGTGCTGGCCACCTACCGGCGGGATGGCACCGTGCTGCTGTCCCCGGTGTGGCACGAATGGCGCGACGGCGGCTTCCAGGTGGTCACCGGCAGTCACGACGTGAAGGCGGCGCACCTGCGCCGGGACCCCAGGGCCAGCATCGTGGTCTGCGAGCCCGCCCCGCCCTACCGCGGCGTCGAGGTGCGCTGCCACGCCCGGCTCGTCCCCGCGGCTTCCGGCGAGGCGGTACGGCGGATCGCCTCCCGCTACCTCGGCGCCGAGGCTGGCGCCGCATACGCCGACAGCGCCAGCGACGATCTTCTTATCCGCCTGGAACCGGGTGATCTCCGGGCCTGGGACTTCGCCGACGCGTTCTCCTGACGCACCCAGCCACCGGCCAGCGCCCTGCGCGATCGTTCACGGGCGCTTCAGGAACCTCAGGTAGAACGCCCCGAACACCAGGACAATCCCGATGTTCGCGATCAGCCGCGCCCAGAAGTAGTGCCTGAAGAACAGGACGTCCGCGCCGACCACGACGGCCACCAGCGCGAGCACGTAAAGCACGATGACTGCCTGTCTTCCCACTGTTTCCTTCTACTAGCCGCGACGGCGCAGGGCAAGGCCGGCGCTGCTTTCGGCCAAACGTTTGCGCTGGCTGAACCAGGTGATGACCGGGACGGCCCGGCTCGCGCAGATCGCTCAGGCGATAAGCCTCGGGGCCTCGGCAGGTGTCGTTTCCGTTGCGTCGCCGTCCAGGAAGCCGCCGGACTGGTGCTGCCACAGCCGGGCGTATGTGCCGTTCTGCCGAAGCAACTCCTGGTGCGTGCCCTTCTCGGCGATCCGGCCGCGTTCGAGCACGACCAGCTGGTCCATGTGCGCGACCGTGCTCAGCCGGTGCGCGACCACAACCGCGGTCCGGCCCTCCATCAGCCGCCACAACGCCTGCTGGACCAGGAGCTCGCTCTCCGAGTCCAGCGCGCTGGTCGCCTCGTCCAGCAGCAGGATCGGGGCGTCACGCAGGACCGCGCGGGCCAGCGCGACTCGCTGGCGTTGCCCGCCGGACAGCTTGACGCCGCGCTCGCCGACCATCGTGTCGAATCCGTCCGGCAGGGCGTCGGCGAACTCGGTCACGTGCGCTGCCTGCGCCGCCTGGCGGATCTCCGCGTCGGTCGCCTGCGGGCGGGCGAACGCGATGTTGTCGCGCAGCGTCCGGTGGAACATCGCCGGGTCCTGCGGCACGTAGGCGATCAGGCTGCGCAGATCGGACTGGCGCAGCTTGCTGATGTCCTGCCCGCCGATCAGGATCCGGCCGTCGTCGATGTCCGTCATCCGCAGCAGCAGGCGGGTCAGCGTGCTCTTGCCACCGCCTGACCGGCCGACCAGGCCGAGCTTGGTCCCGCTCGGCACCGTGAGGTCGAGGCCGGTGAACAACGGCAGCCCGCCCGCGTACGCGAACGTCACGCGCTCGAACCGGACGCCGGTCCCCCTCGGCCGCAGCGGCTCGGGCGCGATCGGGTCGACGACGGTCGGCGGGATGAGCAGCAACTCGGTGAACTGCGCGGCTTCGGTCAGCGAGCTCTCCATCTGGCGGTAGATCTGGTTGAACTCGAACATGATCCGCGTCGCGTTGGAGTAGTAGGTAAACGCCACCACGATCACCTCGATCCCGTGCTGGCCCGCGCCGAGCGAGATCGCGAGCAGCAGGCCGATGACGTTGGTCAGCACGGACATGGGCGCGACCATGGTGTCGATGCGCAGGTTCTCGTAATCCCACGACCGCACCGACTTCCGTCGCTGGTCGGCGACGCGCGACCGGTGCTCGGCGGCCTCCCGGTCCTCGGCCGCGAACGCGCGGATCGTGTCCATGTTCATCAGGCTGTCGGCAACGTGCCCGGAAACGCGCGCGATCGCTTCCTCGCGCTGGTCGACAAGCCGCTGGCGACGGCGGATCAGCGGTGCGATACCGGCGCCGGTGATCGCGATCAGGCCGATGAGCCCGGCGACGAGCCATGGGTCGTAGCGCCACAGCACCACCGACGCGAACGCCAGCGGCACGAAGCTGCCGACGATGTTGAACACCAGATTGTCGGTGAAGTCCTCGAACCGGGAAGCGAAGCTCAGCACCCGCTTGGTCAGCGAGCCAGCGAAGTTGCCATGGAAGAACGCCGTGTCCTTCGCCAGCAGCTCGTCCATGCCGACCACGTAGAGGTTCTCGATTCCGTGACCTTCGAGGCGGATCACGCCGTGGAGGCCGATGCGCCACACGATCTCGGCGAAAAGCAGCACCCCCGCGAATCCGAGCACATACGGCATCGCCGCGCCGATCCCGGTCAGCCCGTGGCTGGCAAAGCGGCCGACCAGCTGAGCGACAATCAGCGGCGCGACGTAGAAGATGCACGTGTTCCCCAGCGCGGGCAGCAACATCGCGGGCACCGTGAAGCGCCAGAGACTGGCCATCTGGCGGCCATAGCAGCGCAGCGCGAGCAGCACCGCGCCTTTCCGGGCCGGTGCGCCGCGATCATGTTCGGGAGTAGTCATTTTGTTCTCATTCCGGGCAACCGCCTAGCCATGGTGCCTGACCGGGCGCCACGGCAGCGAACGGTTTTCCGGCTGGCGGCCGCGCTGTCCGCACTGACGGCGCGGCCCGCACCGGCGACGGGCTGGCCGGCGGTCAGCCGCGGATGAGATGCCGGCGGGCGGCGAATACCGGCCCGGAGGCTGAGGTCCGGGCCGGGTGGCCGGCTGTCACTGGTAGGAGATCATTACCGGTTCGGGGGTCCTGGCCATGGTGTCCTGCGGGCTGAGCATGGGATGGTCCTTGGCGTAGAAGTTCTTCCACCCGAAGAAGACATCCGGCGGGGCGGCCGCGGTGACGGCCTGCCAGGTCTGCTGCTTGTCGTGCGGGGTGCCTTGCCCGTCCATGTGGACCACGATGGCAAGATCGCCGTGCCGGGTGTCCAGCCGTTGCTCGTCGCCGATCATCGAGAGCTGGAACTGGTGCAGCACCAGGAGCTTCTGCGGCAGGTGGTCCCGGGCGGTCAGCGCGGCCAGCCAGCGGCTGACGCCGTTGACCTCGCCGGCGCTGACGCTGCCGATCCGCCGCAGCGGCCGCTGGCGCGGGCCGAGCTTCCACTCCGGGTCCAGGGCCAGCCCGACGTCGGGGCGCCGGAGCAGCGGCTCGTACAGCTTGGCCTGGGCGAGCAGGCTGGCCCGCCCGGCCTGGAGGTCCAGGACCACGTACATCCCGGCCGCTGTCGCCCGGTTCACCCAGGGCCGCAGCAAGGACAGCGGGGACTCGTAGGAGTAGCTGCCATCCGGCCCCGGGTGTGCTTCGGCCACGGTCGCGATGATCTCGAAGGTGGGGATCACCGGCACCGTGCTCAGCCTCCGGTACGGCCGGGCGGCCCTCCTGGCCCGCGCGATGCTCGCGGGCAGGTCCTGGGCGCCCAGGGCCCCGAGCGCCGGATCACCGGGGTGCCCGTACAGGGCGACCAGCCGGTGCATGGGGAACAGGAGCTGGCCGCCGCCGGGTAGCTGCGCCCCGGTCTCGGCCACGGCGAGCCGGTACGCCAGCCGGGAGACCGGCCCGAACCTGGCTCCGGTGGCCACCACCTGCCGCGGTTTGACGGCCGCCAGGGCGGTAATGGCCGCCGGGTCGGCCCGGGGGTCGTAGTGCCGGGCGGTTATCACCTGCGCGCCCGCCGCCCGCGCGGTGGCGACCGCGGCCATGGTCGCCGCGCTCGAGTCACCCTGGTGCACCAGCAGCACGACCCGGCCGGCGGGGGCCGGCGCGCGGGTCACCGGCAGGCTGCCCGTGCCGGTGACCACGCGGATGCCGTGCAGCCGCGCGGCGAGCGCGCCCGGCGCGACGCCGACGGCAAGCACGGCCCGCGGGTGCAGCGCCCGGATTTCGGTGTCGACCGCCGCCGCGCCGCCCGTGGCCGGGCCCGCCGCAGGGTCGATGAGCAGCAGCGGCGCGTGCGCCCGGCCTGCCTGGATGATGGCCGGCCCCAGTCCCGCGGGGTCGCTCGCGCTGGCGACAACGACGACGGGCGCGGCAGCGAACAGGTCCCGCGCCACGCCCACGGTGACCGACGGTGGCGAGCCGGCCAGCACCGCGGTGGCCGACGGTGGCCGGCGGGTCTGTGCCGCCGCCGGGTCGGGTGCCCGGACCGGCTGCGCGGCGGTACCCGCGCAGGACGCCGTGACAAGGGCAACCGCGGAAAGCAGGAGCGGCACCCCGGCCGGCCGGGGCATCCGGGCACGGGGCCGCCGGATGACCCGGCCATAGCAGCTACTCAGCACGGATTCGATCCGTTCGGCACAGGCGCATACAGGCGGACTCGGCTGCGGCCACGCTACGCCGTCAGGTGCGGCCATGTTGGCAGGACACGCCTGATAAGCCCCGGCTGGCCCCGATTCACCCCGATAGGAGGGGTGATCCGGTCAAATACGCCCGCAGGCCTCCCCGCGGTCACAGCCGCAAGGGCGAATCACCCGCCTGGAATGTGGGCTGGCCGCCGGCGACCGTGGCCAGCACCCGGATGTCTGCGATCTGCTCGGGCCCGGTCTGCAGCGGGTCGCGGTCCAGGACGACGAAATCGGCGAGCTTGCCCGGCTCCAGCGACCCGATGTCGTGTTCCCGGCGCATGGCGAACGCGGCCTCGGTGGTGTACAGGGCGAGCGCGTCCCGCACCGCCAGCCGCTCGCCGGGCCCGAGCGTGCGCCCGCTGCCCGTGCGGCGCAGCACCGCATCCCGGATCCCCACCAGCGGATCAGCGGTGATCACCGGCGCGTCGGAGGACCCCGCGACCCGGATCCCGGCTCGCCGCCACGACGCGTAGGCATACAGCTCATCGCAGCGCTGCGGGAACGCCGCGGCGAACCCGTCGCCGAGGATGGACAGCATCCCGGGCTGGGCCGCCACCACGATCCCCAGCGACGCGGCCCGGGCGGCCAGTGGCGCGAACATCGCGCCCGCATGCTCGATCCGGTGCCGCAACGGGTTCCCCGATCGGCCGCCCAGGACCGCGGCGTAGGCGTCCAGCACGGTCCCGATCGCCCGGTCCCCCTGCGCGTGGATGCACACCTGCAGCCCGCGGGCGTCGAACCCGGCCACCATCGCGGTCAGCTCAGCCGGCGAGAAGTACATGATCCCCGAGCCGTAGGGCGGGACCGGGTAGGTGCCGTGGATGGCCGCGGTGCGGCTGCTCATCCCGCCGTCGGCCCAGATCTTCACCGAGTCAGCGGCCAGCCGCGGCGAGCGGCGGCCGCGCAGCCCGGATCCCAGCAGCCAGTCCGCCTCGTCGTGCACCACCAGCCCGGCGATCCGCACGCCGAGCACGCCCCGCTCGTCGGCCTCGGCGTAGCCGGTCAGCGAGGCGCGGCGGGTGTCCGCGTCGCACGCCGCGGTGACGCCCCGTGCCGCGAAATGCCGTCCCGCGCGGGCCACCAGTCCGGCGCGCTGCGCCGCGCTCATCCGCTCCATGTCCCGCCGCAGCCCGCCCCACAGCAGGCTGAACGTCGGCCCCTCGTAGACCACCCCGTCCAGCCGCCCGTCCCGGTCCCGCCCGAAACGGCCGCCCGGCGGGTCCGGCTGCCGGTCGCCGAACCCGGCTTCCCGCAGCGCGGGCGTGTTCAGCACGCAGGCATGCAGCGAGGTGTGGAACAAGATCGCCGGGCGTCCCGGCACGGCGGCATCCAGGTCGGCGCGGGTGGGATGCCGGCCCTCACGGAGCTTGTACTCCACATACCCGCTGCCGGTCACCCACGACTGCGCCGGCGTGCGGGTGGCCGCCTCCCGCAACCGCGCCAGCACGGCCGGGATGTCCGGTGCCGCCGGCTGGCTGCAGTCCGCCCCCGACGCCAGGTAACCCACATCACACAGGTGGCAATGCGCATCGATCAGCCCCGGGATGACGGCCGCGCCCTCCAGTCGCACCACCCGCGCACCGGGCGCCGCCGCCGCCTGCACCGGACCGGCCGGCCCGACCGCCGCGATCCGGTCATCGCGCACCAGCATCGACCGGGCCGCCCCGGCACCTGCCGCCATCGTGACGATGCCCGCGTCCGTCAGCAGCACATCCACCGTTCAGCCCTCCGCAGACGCAGCCATGGCCAGCACCTACCCAGCCTGCCGGGGCTCGTCACCGCGGCCAGCCCGCTCACTCACCGACCGCCCATCCCGGTTTGCGCAGGCGGTCCAGCAGGAACGGCGGGGCAATCCCGATGGCGAGTATCCCGGCGAGCACCAGGGCGGCGTAGACAAGGGGGCTGGCGTGGCCGAACTGAGCCGGGGGGATGAACCCGATCACCAGCGCGGCCACGGATGACAGCGCCCCGAGCAGGCAGAGCAGGCCCAGCGCCGGAGCCCGGTAACCGCGCGGACGGCCCGGTTGCGACCGGCGCAGCCGCATCGCCGCGATGAACATCAGCACATACATGACCAGGTATACCTGCGTGGCCATCGCGGCGAAGATCCAGTATGCGCGCGAGACGCTCGGTATGAAGGCGTACAGCAGGGCGATCATCGTGACCACGATGCCCTGCGCGGCGAGAATGCGGACCTGGATGCCCTGCCTGTTGACCCGCTGGAAAAACGGCGGGAGGAAGCCCTGCGCGCGGCCGATCCGCAGCAGCCCCTCGGACGGGCCGTCCAGCCAGGAAATCATCCCGGCGAGCGCCCCGACCGCCAGCGCGATGGCGATCAGCGGCACGGCGAACGCGAAGCCGAAGTGTGTCAGGAGCCGGTCGAAGGCCTGCATCACGCCGGCGGTGAAACTGATCTGATGGGACGGAACCACCCAGGAGATCGCCAGCGTCGGGAGGATGAAGACAGCGAGGACCAGCGCCATGGCGAGGAAGATCGACCTCGGGTAGTCGCGCCCCGGATTGCGCAGTTCGTCCACGTGCACGGCGTTGACCTCGATGCCGGCGTAGGTGAAGAAGCTGTTCACGACCAGGGCGATGCTGGCGAGCCCGGTCCACGGCGGCAGCAGATGCTGCGCGGTCATCGGCGCGGCCGAATGGTTCCCCTGGAGCAGGTAGGCGACGCCGAGGGCGGCGAGGAGCGCTCCCGGGATCAGCGTCCCGATCACGGTCCCGCTCGAGGAGAGGTCGGTCACCAGCGCCGCCCCGCGGGAGGACACCAGGACGCCGCCCCAGAACAGGACGATGATGACGACGGCGTTGTAGACGCCGTTGCCGGCGAGTGCCGGATCGAGGACGTAGGCGAGCGTGCTGGCGATATAGGCGAGCAATGCCGGGTAATAGAAGATCGTCTGAGCGAACTCGCACCACACCGCCAGCAGGCCCATCGGGGCGGAGATGCCCTCGCGCACCCAGTTGTAGACGCCATCGGGCCAGCCGGAGGCCAGTTCCGCGGCGACCAGCGAAACGGGCAGCAGGAACACGAACGCCGGCAGGACGTACAGGAACACCGAGGCCAGCCCGAAGACCGACAGCGCCGGCGCTGACCCCAGATAGCCGACCGAGCCGACCGTCAGCAACGCCAGCGCGGGCCAGGTGGTGAATCTCCGGGCCGGTGGCCGCATCGCCCGGTGGCGCTTCCGCACCCACATGGTGGCGGCCGTCAGCGCGACGCGGGGGCGGCTGCGCGGATCCCGCCGTCTTTCGGGCTGCCTCCATCAGGAACACCGCAACCGATCATGGTGGGATCATCCACCACGCCCGGCCGGCCGGCAACCACGTGCTTCCCGGCGTGGCCCGGTCATCCAGGTCCCGTACGCTGGGGCGACGCGGATCCGGCTTCTCTCCCCGGGAGGCGTTACCGGACGGTGGCCGCGTGGCCGGGCCGGCCGTGCTTTTCGAGGTAGTGCTGGTGGTACTCCTCGGCCGGGTAGAACGCCGACGCGGGGGTGATCTGCGTGACGATCCGCCGCCGGAGCGGCTGCTGCTCGGCGTCGCGCGAGGCGATCGCGGCTTCCTGCTGGCCGGCGTCATGGTAGAAGATCGCTGAGCGGTACTGGCGGCCGAAATTGAAGCCCTGGCGGTTGCGCGTGGTCGGGTTGTGGCTCCGCCAGAACGCCTGGAGCAGCTGCGCGTAGCTGACCCGGGCCGGGTCGAACCACACCTCGACCGCCTCGGCGTGGCCGGTGCGGCCCCGGCAGACCTGCTCGTAGCCGGGGCAGGGCACATGCCCGCCGGTGTATCCGACCGCGGTCGCCAGCACCCCGTCGATCTGGCGGAAGGCCGCCTCGACGCCCCAGAAGCATCCTGCGGCGAAGGTCGCGCGCTCGGCCCCCTCCGGGCCGTGCCCCGCGAACGGCGGCGCCGGCTCCGGGCGGGCGCCGGCGGCGTGGTTTCTGAGCTTCAGCACATCATGTCCCTTCGAACGCAGGTGCTAACACCGGGCCGGCGCCCTGGATTCCGGCCCGGGCCGCGCCGGGCCGGCCGGGCGCGCGGGCGGGCCGGGCCCGCACCTACCCACCGCCGGAAATGGGTAGATCTGCCGATGCTGCGGCCAGGGCGTCTCGCGGAGAGTGGCCATACGCCGTCCGGACGGGCGGCGGCCACCGAGATCCGCAGTGATCCGAGCGAAGGAGATCGTCATGATCCTGGCCACCACGACAGTCGAGGACGTCGACCGGTTCCTGAAGGTGTTCGGCACCTCGGGCGCCGACAAGCGCGCCCTGCACGGGTCGAAGGGCGCCACCGTGTTCCGCGACCCGGCCGAGGACAACCGGATGTGGGTGCTGTTCGAGTGGGACGAGGAGGGGTGGGCGAGCTTCGTGTCCGATCCCGAGGTCCCGCCGATCCTGAAGGAAGCCGGGCACCTCGGCAAGCCCCAGACGGCGTCGCTGCTCGGCCAGTACCCGGCGTAGGCGCCACGATGACCAGCCTCATCAGCCGGCCCGCACGCGTCGGCCTGATCACCGACCAGACCGGGGCGCTCTCGTTCATGGGCGTCGCCAACGTCAACCTCGCCAAGATGGTCACCGATGACATCAACGCCCGCGGTGGCCTGCTCGGCCGTCCCGTCGAGCTGTACGTCGAGGACAGCGCCACCGACGACGACGTCGCGCACACGGCGGCCGCCAGGCTCGTCCGCGAGGCCGGCGTCGACGTGGTCATCGGCGGCATCTACAGCTCGACCCGGCAGGCGATCAAGCGCCCGGTGGTCGACGAGGCCGCGAAGCTCTACATCTACCCGGAGCAATACGAGGGCCAGGAGAGCCATCCCCTGATCTTCTGCACCGGCCCGGTGCCCGCTCAGCAGGTCGAGCCGCTCATCCCCTGGCTGATGCGGGAGACCGGGGCACGCAAGTTCTACATGCCCTCGGCCGACTACATCTGGCCGCACACGCTGAACAAGAAGGTCCGGGACGTGGTCACGTCGCGGGGCGGCGAGATCGTGGGCGAGGAGTACTTCCCGCTCGACCACACCGAATACGCCGGGGTCGTCGCCGACATCATGGCGTCGGGCGCCGAGGTCGTGTTCAACACGATCGTCCCGCCCGGGCTGACCCCGTTCCTCGCCCAGCTCCACGACGCTGGATTCGCGGCGCGCGGCGGGCAGCTGGTGTGCACCTACTTCGACGAGAACTTCCTCAACCTCGTGCCGGCCGGGCACGTCGAGGGTCTCTACGGGTGCCTGGACTACTACCGGGACGTCCGCGACCCGTTCAGCGTCGAACTGCTCAACCGCTACGACGCGCGGTACCCGGGCAGCGCGCTGTTCACCGCGGGCTCGGCGTGCTCGGGCACGTACCGGGCGCTGAAGATGTGGGAGGCAGCGGTGACCGAGGCCGGGTCGCTCGACCAGGGCGACGTGATCGCCGCCCTCGACCACGCCAGCATCGCCGCGGGCCCGGGCGGCCCGGCCGAGATGGTGCCCGGGCAGCACCACGTGCGGATGAACATGTACATCGCCCGCTCGGAGGGAGGCACGTTCAAGGTCGTCCAGAACCTCGGCCGCATCGACCCCCAGGAGGGCGAGGTGCCGCCCGGCTGACCGGCGATGGTCCGGGCCGGTCCGGCCGGCTGCCGTCAGCGGCAGGCGGCCGGACCGGCCCGGATTCGTGCCGAGGATCCCCTGTGACCTCGCATAAGGTGCTTTTGTGCCGGTCCGCCTACCTTCGGGAACAGTGACGTTCCTGTTCACCAGCATCCAGGACGCCCTGCGCCGGTGGGACGAGGCGCCGGCCGAGATGGCGGCCGCCCAGCGGGTCCACGACGCGATCATGCGGGCGGCGATCGAGGGTAACGGCGGGCACGTGTTCGCCACCGACGCAGACGGCTTCTGCGCTGCCTTCGCGACGGCTGCGAGCGCGGCCGGGGCCGCGGTCGAGGCGCAGCGCACGCTGCGCGCGGACGCCATGATCGGCTTCGCGGTCCGAATGGGCCTGCACACCGGGGAGGCCGTGGAGCAGGCCGGCGGCTACTCCGGCAGCGAGGTCAACCGGTCGGCACGGCTG
>Ga0335078_10000839_pt1 | contig 47023 bp, 41 predicted proteins | sample Lox_Sample_32_FD_206711 | JGI IMG/M metagenome (GOLD analysis project Ga0335078, IMG submission 206711) | Soil microbial communities from Loxahatchee National Wildlife Refuge, Florida, United States - Lox_Sample_3.2 | ecosystem: Environmental > Terrestrial > Soil > Wetlands | place: USA... | reverse complement strand
AGCAGCCAGGCCGTGCTCGGCACCGTCCGCAGTTTCGTCCACTCGGCGTGCAGCGCGTCCCCGAATCCCGCCAGCCAGCCTCCGGTCCCCCCCGGCAGGCGGCCCGCCGGGCCCGGCGCGGCCTGAGCCACGGCCGGGCCCGCGAGCCGGGCCGACCCCCCGGCGGTCATGCGTCCCGCCGGTGCAGCACGAGCATGGCACCGCCCAGTGCCGCGGCCGCCCAGATTGCCAGGACCGCGAACCCGTGCCACGGTGACAGGGGATAGCAGCCGTTGTACGGCATGCACACGTGGCTCACCTGCGGATAGGACTGCGTGCCCTGCTGCACGCTGAACGCGGCGGCCGGGGTCAGCCGCAGCAGCCATTGCGCGGGCCCCATCGGCAGCAGGGTGCCCAGGATCAGCGGGACGATCACGACGCCGATGACGGCCGCGATCGCGCCGGCGCTGCGGCGTATCGTGGCCCCGGCTGCCACCGCCAGGATCGCGGTCAGCGCGAACAGCCCGGCGGTCCCGACTACCATCTGCAGGCCGTGCGCGCTGAGCAGCGACCAGGGGGGGAAGACCGATGTCACCCAGCCGGTCGTCGCGAGCCGGTGCACTGCTATCGGCAGGGCCAGGGCCGCGCCTGCCAGCCCCGCGGCGAACGTGACTGTCCCGATCACCAGGGCCTTGGCGGCCAGCACACGGCCACGGTGCGGGCTCGCGGCGAACGTCGTGCGGATCATCATCCCGCGCCGGTACTCGGCGGTGATGAACAGCGCCGCGAGTGCGATCACCGCGATGAGGCCGACGAGCGTGCCCTTGAAGCTGAGCCCCAGCGGATCGAGGATCGGAACGTACGGGGCGATGTCCCCGCTGCCCGTCACCGCGACGGTACCGCCGGAGGCCCGGAACCCGGCCTGACCCGGCATCTGGACCAGACGCGAGCAGTGCGGTCCGCACGGTGTGGCCGAATTCACCAGCGCGGCGCCCCCGACCTGGCTGCCCGACCACGACGCGGCCGGCCAGTTGCCCACGCGAGCGACATGGCCGAAGGTCCCGGTACCGACCGTGCCGAACGGGGCCGCGTCGTTGCTGGCGAACCCCTGGTTAGCCAGCAACGTCGTATCAGGCGAGGCCGCGAACATCCCGGCCTGCACGGTAGACGGCAGCCCGGCCAGGGTGGCGGTGCCGATCCTGGTCCAGCGCGTCCCGTCTGCCGAGTCGTAGCCGGTGATCGTGTCGCCCGAGCGCGTCAGCCGCAGCCAGGCCGGTGCCGCCGTGGACGGCGATCCGCCCATGCCCGCGATGTCGTGGGTGTAGTTGTACTGCATCCGCACGCCGTGGCTCCCGGTCACCATGACCGCCGCGTAGGCGGAGCCGGACTTCAGGCTTGCCTTGATGATGATGCCGGCCTTGGTCCACGGCTGCGGGCCGGGCGGGAACGCGGCCGCCAGGGCGGGCGAGAACGCGCCCTTCCCGGGCGCCTGGAGCTTGCCGGTCAGGGACGTCACCGCGACCGTGAGGCTGCCGTTCCCGGCCAGCGGCTGGTGTGCGAACTCGAACTGGTCGGTGACGGCCTCGCCGTTCGGGCCGGTCGCGCCGGGGTTCCGCGCGCCGAGGTTCTGGGTGCCGTTACCGGCCCCGGTGATGGCGATAGTGGCGAGGGCCGCGAGCAGGGCGCCAGCGATCAGCGCCATGAGCCAGCCGCGTACGGTGCGGAACTTCGTCCACTCCGCGTGCAGCAGCTGGGCGAACCCGTCCCGGCCCGGCGCGCGGGCGGAGCGGTAGGGCGTGGGCGTGCTGGTCGTCATCGTGCTGCCTCCGTCTCGGCATCGGGTGAGGTGGCACGGAACTCGACCGCGTCCCTGGTCAGTTCCATGTAGGCCGCCTCGAGTGTGGCCCGGTGCGCGGACACCTCGGAGAACGGCACGTTCTCCGCCGCGAGCACCGCGACAATGCGCGCGGCCGATAGCCCGGCGATTGTCAGCGTGTCGGGGTTGCTGGCGGTCACGGTGGCCCCCGCATGGGCCAGCACCGTGGTCGCCCCCAGCCGGGCGGTGGTCCGGATCGTAACCCGGTCGCCGGACGCCGCCGCGAGCAACTCCGCCACGCTGGTGTCCGCGATTACCCGGCCGCGGCCGACCACGATCAGGTGGTTCGCGGTGTCCTGCAGCTCGCTCATCAGATGGCTGGACACCAGCACCGCGCGACCCTCGGCGGCCAGCGCAGCCAGGAATCCCCGCATCCAGACGATGCCCTCGGGGTCCAGCCCGTTGAACGGCTCGTCCAGCATGATGACCGCCGGGTCGCCCAGCATGGCGGCGGCGATCCCGAGTCGCTGCCGCATGCCGAGCGAGAAGCCGCCAGCCTTCCGTTTCGCGACCCCGTCCAGGCCTGCCTGGCCGATGACCTCGTCGACTCGCCCTGCGCTCAGGCCCTGCGAGTGTGCCAGCCAGAGCAGGTGATTGCGGGCACTGCGGCTGGGCTGCAATGCGCCCGCGTCTAGCAGCGAGCCCACGTGGCTGAGCGGGTGCCGGAGCCGGTGGTAGGGCTGGCCGCCAATCGTGGCGCTGCCCGCGTCGGCGGCATCGAGGCCCAGGATAACGCGCATCGTGGTGGACTTGCCGGCGCCGTTAGGTCCGACGAACCCGGTGACCTGGCCCGGCTCGACCGTGAACGACATCCCGTCCAGGGCATGCGCGGGCCCGAAACTCTTGTGCAGGTCGTTCACTTCGATAGTTGCTTCCATCGCAGTGACCTCCAATCTGCGCTAAGGCTATGGAGAGAGCCCGGCGAAGTCGTCACGCCGCGGAGCCGTCTTCGCTGCCGTCAGCAGGAGTGAGCCTGGCCTGCTGCCGTCACCCGCAGGAGGGATGCCGGATGCCTGGTCCAGGGGACGCGGCAGCGCCGGTCAGCGGCGACAATGAGTGACGTGGGCGGTGACAACCGGCAGTACAGACAGGCGGCCTGGACGCGCGCGGTGCGGTGGCTCCGCGCGGCCGCCTACGCGCCGGCCGTGACCGCTGCCGGGCTGGCCGTGCTCGCGTCAGCGCAGGCTATCTCGGTGGCCTCTCGCAACTCGGCAGGCGGTGGCCTCGACACCGGCAACGTGCAGCTGGATCTCGTGCTGCTGAGCCTGATCGCCACCCTGCCGCTCGCGGTGGCACGAACCCATCTCAGGTCGGCGGCCGTGGTCATGGCCGCCGCGAACGCGCTGTCGATGGCGGCCCTGCACGATCTGACTGTGGCCGGGGTCGTCGCCCAGCTGCTCGTCCTCTATGCGCTCGGACGGGCCGGGAGCCAGCTGCTGGCCGCCAGCCTCGCGCTGCCGTTCCTGCTGCTCGCGCTGCCCGGGCTAGGTCATGACGCGGGCGGCTTCTCCAGGAGCCTGAACGTCGTGCTGGCCTCGGTGGGGCCATTGTCCGCCTGGGCCGGCGCGGCCCAGCGGGCCCGCCGCGAGGCGGCCGAGCACACCCAGACCCGGGCGGGCATCGAGGGCACCCTGCTGGAGCACACCGCCCGGGGTGAGCGCGCCCGGATCTCCCGCGAGCTGCACGACGTCGTCGCCCATCACATTTCCATGATCGCGGTGCAGGCGGAGACAGCCCGGCTCACCACGCCCGGCATGCCCGCCGCCGGGGCGGAACGGCTGTCGTCCATCGGCAACACCGCTCGCACCGCGCTGACCGAGATGCGCAGGCTGCTCGGCGTGCTCCGCGAGGACACCACCGAGGTGCCCGCCGAGCGGCAGCCCCAGCCCGGCATCTATCAGGTCACCGAGCTGATCGACGAGGCAAGGGAGGTGTCCGGGGCGAGCACGCGCCTGATCATCAGCGGCTGGCCGGAGCCGCTCGACCCAGGCACCGAGCTGGCCGCCTACCGGATCGTGCAGGAAGCCCTCACCAACGCGCGGCGGCACGCGCCAGGTGCTGCGGTCGACGTGGAGCTGCGGTTCGGCGCCGACGAGCTCTGGCTGCGGATTCGCGACAACGGGCCGGGCCCGCCGGCGCATCAGGCCCTGGGCGGCAACGGCCTGCTGGGCATGCACGAGCGAGCCGCGGCGGTCGGCGGCACGTTGCGGGCCGGCATCGGTGCCGCCGACGGCTTCGTCGTCGAGGCCAGACTGCCTGCCAAGGCGGAAAAGGAGGCTGCGCGGTGACAGCCCGGGCAGCCCCGATAAGCATCATCGTCGCCGACGATCACCAGGTGGTGCGGGCCGGGTTCGCCGCGCTGCTGGATACGCAGCCGGACTTCACGGTCGTCGGCACCGCCAGTGACGGGAGCGAGGCGGTCCGGGCCAGCCGGGAGCTGCGGCCCGACGTCGTGCTGATGGACATCAGGATGCCGGGATCCGACGGGATAGAGGCAACCCGGCAGCTCGCCGGGCCGAGCGCGGCTGGCCCGCACGTTCCCCGCGTGCTCATCCTCACGACGTTCGACCTGGACGAGTACGTGTACGACGCGCTGTGCGCCGGTGCCAGCGGCTTCCTGCTCAAGGACGTCACGGCGGAGCGGCTGTTCGACGCGGTCCGGGTTGTCGCCGCCGGGGACGCGCTCCTCGCGCCGTCGGTGACCAGGCGGCTGATCAGCGAGTTCGCCCAGATGCGCCCGGCGCCGACCCAGCCGGGCGCGGCGCTGGCCGCGCTGACGCTCCGCGAGACGGAGGTGCTGCGGCTGATGGCCGAGGGCCTGTCCAATCATGAGATCGCCGCCCGCCTGGTGGTGTCGGAGGAGACGGTCAAGACCCATGTCAGCCGGGTGCTCGGCAAGCTCGGCCTGCGGGACCGTACCCAGGCCGTGATCGCAGCCTACGAATCCGGACTCGTCGTGCCGGGGTCGGGCGGGCCAGCTAGCCACGGCTAGCCGGCCGACCCTGGCCACTATGCCTTCCGGTAGCGGATGACCGCGACCGGCGTGAACACCAGCAGCAGGACGGCCGACCAGGCCAGCGCCAGCCCGACATCGCCGGTGCTGCCCGCCAGCAGCGATCGCACCCCGTTCACCATCGGGGTGAGCGGCTGGTATTTCGAGAAGGGCTGCAGCCAGCCCGGCATGGACGCGGCGGGCACGTACGCACTGGAGATGAACGCGAACACGAATGCGATCAGCGACATCCCCTGCGCGGCCTGGCCGTTCGGCGCGTACAGGCCCATCACGATGAACACGACGGTGAACACCACCGCGTAGACCAGGCACAGGCCGAGTGCTGCCAGCGCGCCACCCACCGTGCCGGTCAGCCGGAAACCGAAGGCGAAGCCGAGCGCCGTCGTGGTCAGGATCGACCACGCGTTCGTCAGCGAGTCGGCCAGCGTCCGGCCTGCCACGAGCGAGAGCCGCGGCACCGGCAGGGACAGCAGCCGGTCGGTGAATCCCGCCGTCTTGTCCTCGGCCACCGCGACCGCGATCCCGCCGCCGGTAAACAGCATGAGCGTGGCCACGTAGCCGGGCACCAGGAAGTCCGCGTAGCTCCCCGAGCCGGCGTGGATCGCGCCACCGAACACGTACCGGAAGCTGAACAGGAACATGCCGGACTGAACGATGGCCATCACCGACAGCGACGGCGTCCGCAGATATTTCAGCAGCACGCGGCGCGCGACCTGAATCGCCGCGCCTGCGGTGCGCGGCGGCCGGGCCGGGCGGCTGATCGCGTGCGTGATTGCCATGGTCATGACCTGCTCCCGTGCTCGTGCGCGCCGGTCAGACTGAGGAAGACCTCGTCCAGCGTCGGCCGGCGCAGGCCGATCGCGTCGACTGTCAGCCCGGCACCGGACAGGACGCCGATGACGGCCGCCAGCTCGGCGGGGCCGCCGGCCGAGGGCACGGTAACCTGGCGGCCGGTCACGTCGATCCGCGGCTGCGCGCCTGTGACCTGCCGCATGGCCCCGGCGATCCGATCGAGCGCCGCCGCATCCTCGGCCGTCGCCGCTATCACGTCCAGCCCGAAGCCAGCCTTCAGCTCGCCCAGCGTGCCGGCCGCGATCGACCGGCCGTGATCGATGACGACGACCCGGTCTGCCAGCTCGTCGGCCTCTTCCAGGTAGTGCGTGGTCAGCAGGATGCCGGTACCGCTCGCGGCCAGGCCGCGCACGGCCTCCCACACCTCGCGCCGGCTGACCGGGTCCAGTCCGGTGGTCGGCTCGTCCAGCAGCAGCAGGCTCGGCGCGCCGACGAGGCTGGCGCCGAGGTCGAGCCTGCGCCGCTGGCCGCCGGAATAGGTACCGCACCGCCGGCCTGCCACCTCGCCGAGGCTCAGCTGCTCGATAACGGCGTCGGCGGCGCGGCGCGCGCTCGGGCGGCTGTGCCCGAACAGGCGCGCGGTCATCTCCAGGTTCTCCCGGCCGGTCATCGCGGGCTCGACGGCGGCGTACTGGCCGGCCAGCCCGATCTCGCGCCGCACCCGGCCCGCCTCGGTGACCACGTCCCTGCCGAGGACACGCAGCTCGCCTGCATCGGGCCGGACGAGGGTGGCGACGGACCGGACGAACGTCGTCTTGCCCGCCCCGTTCGGGCCGAGCACGGCCAGCACCTGGCCGGCCGGAGCGGTAAGGGTCAGTCCGTCCAGCGCGGTCACCTTGCCGAAGCGGACGGTGAGGTCGCGCGCCGCCAGCAGGGGCGCACCGCCGGCGGGCGCGGGGGCTGCCCGGCCCGCCGGCGCGGCGGCCAGCCGGGTCCTCATCGCGACGGGTCGTCGATGGTCGGGTACCGGCCCTCGCGACGCGCCTGCAGCGCATCGGCGATGTACTCCCGGCTGCACATTGCGGCAATGATCGCCACCCCGCCGCGGTAGACGCGGACCTCGGCGCTGCGCAGCTCACCGGCCAGGACAATCCGCCGGCCCTCCGGCGACAGGGCTCCGGTCCAGTCCTTCACCCGGCAGCGCCCGATCCGGCGAAGCTCGCCGGCGTCGACGATGGCGTCCTCGGGCACGAGGAGCCTGACCACCGCGTGGTCGGCATCCAGGTCGATCCGGATCTCGCTGGCCGGAATCTGCGGTGAACGGAGGTCGATCAGCACCGCGCCGCGCGAGGCCCGGACATCTACCTGCCGCGCGCTCGTCCAGTGCCCGAGCCGCCGCGCGACGGTGCCGTGTGCCCGGATCTTCTCGGTCTCCGTCAGGGTCGTGCTGGTCATCTCTCGGTTCCTCTCCAGATGGTGACAGACGCGATATTACGCGTCAGCTAGTCGCTTCGCAACTATCTGCAGCGAACTAGTTTCTAATACACTACCATGGTGTAACGCTGTGACTAGTGCGGTGCCAACTAGTAAACTGCGGTGCATGGACAGAGACTTCCGCCCCTCACCGCTGGCAATGGCCGTGCTGAGCCTGCTGCACGCTGGGCCGCTGCATCCCTACGCCATGCAGGGCCTGATCAAGGAGTGGGGCAAGGACCGCGTCATCAACGTGGGTCAGCGGGCGAACCTCTACAAGACGATCCGACGGCTGCTGGACGCCGGCCTGATCGCCGTCCGGCAGACCGAGCGCGACCAGAACTACCCCGAGCGGACCGTCTACGAGCTGACCAGGGCCGGCCGGCAGGCCGCCCCCGAGTGGATCACCGACATGGTGGCGACACCGCGGAACGAGTACCCGCAGTTCCCGGCCGCGCTGTCCTTCCTCATGCTGCTCGGTCCGGAAAGGTCGCGGGAGGCGCTGGAACGGCGGGCGGCAGGGCTCGGTGCGCGGCTCGCCGAGATCGACGCCGCCCTGGCGCAGTACTCGGGCATGCTGCCGCGGATCACGCTCATGGACGACGAGTACGAGCGCGCGATCACCGCGGCCGAGCTGGCCTGGCTGCGCGGGGTCATCGACGACCTGCGGACAGGAGTGCTGACCTGGAGCCACGAGATGCTCGCGGACGTCGCGCAGCACCTGCCGGCCAGCGGCGCCGCCGGGATTTGACCTTCCCCAGGGACAGGCCGCACCCGGCCCGCAGCGTGCTGTGCCTGCGCCGCACCGGGGCTGATCACGACGCGGTCGTCGCCATGGGCAAGGAGTTCATGGCGATACTGCACCGGCATGACCTGCCGCGCCTGGAGGGCACGGCAGGAGCCGCCTTCCTCATCTATCACGGCGAGGTGTCGGCCGACAGCGACGGCCCGGTCGGGTGGTGCATACGGGTGCCTGCCGAGCAGGCCGCCGGGCTCGCGGCGAGGGTGCCGGAGCTCACGCTGCGGACCGAGGCCGGGCACGAGGAGGCCTACGTCCCCCTGGGCACGGCACCCGTGTCGCCCGCGCAGTGGCAGCTGGCCTCCGACGCGCTGCATACCTGGGCCGGGACGCGGCACCGGCGGCCCGCCGCCCTGGGGGCCCGGGTGACGTTTCTCGCAGCTCCGCCCATCACGCCCGCCAGCAGGCCCGACTACGACTTCGCGGTGCCGCTCGGCGTCCTGGAGACGGCCGCGGCGTCCTGACCCGGCCGGCTAGGCGATCAGGTCGGGTGTCACCTCGGTCACGTCTCGCGCGCCTGCCAGCGTCATCACGTGCGCCAGGTCGGCTCCGAGCTCGGCTAGCATGCCGGTCACCCCGGCCGTGCCGCCGGCCTGATCCGCTCCCCCGGCGGCGAGCGCCCAGATGACCGGCCGTCCGACGAAGACCGCCCTGGCGCCGAGGGCAAGCGCCGCGAGCACGTGCTCGGCCCTGCGCAGCCCGCCGTCGACGTAGACCTCCGCGCCCGTGCCCGCGACAGCCTCGGCTACCTCGGGCAGGGCGACGGCCGTCGCCACGGCCTGGTCGAGCTGCCGGCCGCCGTGATTCGATACCCAGACCGCGGCAGCGCCCGCGGCCACCATCGCGGCCGCGTCGTCGCCGCGCAGCACGCCCTTCACCACGACGGGAAGGCCGGTGATCTCGGCCAGCCAGCCGATAGCGTCCGGGGTCAGGTCGTCGGCCTTGTCGAGCGCGACGTCGGCATCGCTGGTGTCGATGTTCACGCGCATGAACTCGCCGGGCACCACGTCCCAGACCGGCGGGCCGACGTTCAGCTTGCGGCCCACCACGGGGGTGTCGACCGTCAGCACCACCGCGGCCGCGCCCGCCTCGACCCCGCGCCGCGTCATCGCCGTGGTGAGACCCCGGTCTTTCAGGATGTAGGGCTGCAGCCACCACCGCACGCCGGTGGCGGCGATGTCCTCGAACGCCGAGCCTGCGTTGCTGGACACGACCATCAGCGACCGGGCCGCGGCGATCGCACGCGCAGTTGCCACCTCGCCATCCGGATGAGCCGCGCGCTGCAGCGTCCAGGGCGCTGCCAGGATCGGCGCGGCCACGTCGTGACCAAGCACCGCCGTCCCCGTGTGCACCCCGCTGACGTCGCGCAGCATCCGCGGCCGGAACCGGACCCGGTCCCAGGCCGCCACCGCGCCTGCCGTGCTGAGGCCGGCCGAGGATCCCTGCCGGAAGTACTCGCTGACGGGCGGCGGCAGCTTCCGGCAGGCCAGCTCTTCGAGCTCATCCAGGCGCATCCACCGATCCTCACCGAGCGGCGGCCGCCGGTCAAAACGGGAACGGCGAGTCGACTTACGTCCCCGGCGCGAGTTAGATGGCCGCGTGAACTACATCCTGGTGATGAGGAACGAGCGCGACAGCCTGGTCGCGATCGGCCCGGTCTCCATCGAGTACCAGGCCGCGATGATCCGGGACGAGCTCGAGGAGAGCGCGGGCTGGACCACCGTCGGGATAGCGCGGGTACTCACCGAGGAGCAGGCGCGCACGATCGCGGGCGCCAGCCGCGCCTGACCTGCCGCCGGAAAACCTGTTGCCCGCCGGCGGGCGCCATGACAGCCTGGCAGCCCGCACGCCCGCGATATAGCCGCGGGCGGAAGCTTGCCGCTCCCTGGCAGGAAGGAGGGGTGCAGATGGCCGTGAATTTCGTGCTGCCCGCCCTTACTTCCTCCCTCAGGAGCCAGCATGCCCAGCTCGCAGCACCGCCGCACCAAGCGGCGGTTTGACGACGACGATCCTGCCTTCCTCAAGCGCGACCGGCACCGCCGGCGCCTGCCTCCGGTAGAGCTCGATGCGGACACCTTCGGTCTCCCGGACGGTGACCGGTGGTCGACGTGGGACCAGTCCACGTTGTCTGAGCGAGGTCCCCGGCCGTACCCGCGCTGGCTCATCACCGAGCTCGCCGCCACCGACACCGAGCTCGGCGTCCTGAAGACCGGCAAGGAAGCCGACGTCTTCCTGCTCCGCCGGGGCGTGCCCGGCCTCGACTGGTCCTGCCTGCTCGCGGCCAAGCGCTACCGCGCCGCCGAGCACCGGATGTTTCAGCGCGACAGTGAGTACCTGGAGGGACGCAGGGTGCGCGAGTCCAGGATGAACCGCGCGATGGCGGCCCGGTCGTCGGCCGGCCGGGCGATGATCGCGACGCAGTGGGCCAGTGCCGAGTTCGCCGCGCTCAGCCGGCTGTGGCAGGCCGACCTGCCGGTCCCCTACCCGGTGCAGGTGCTGGGCACCGAGCTCCTGCTCGAGTTCATCGGCGAGCCCGACGGCACGGCCGCGCCGCGGCTGGCCGAGACCAGGCCGGCGGGCGCCGAGCTGGCCGGGCTCTGGGATCAGCTGGTGACCGCGCTGTGCGGGCTCGCCCGGCTCGGCTGCGCGCACGGCGACCTGTCCGCTTACAACCTGCTGGTGCACCGCGGCCGGCTGGTCATGATCGACGTCCCGCAGATCGTGGACGTGATCGCTAACCCGCGCGGGCGCGAGTTCCTGGCCAGGGACGCTGCGAACGTGGCGCGCTGGTTCACTGCCCGCGGGCTGGCCGGGGTCACGCCGGCCGCGGATGAGCTGGCCGGCCTGCTGCTCGCCGAGGCCCGGCTGGGCTAGGGCGCCCGGCCGGGTCAGGTGAGCCTGCGCTCGGTCGCCCACCGGGTGAGCTGGTGCCGGGTGGACAGCTGCAGCTTGCGCAGCACCGAGGACACGTGGCTCTCGACGGTCTTCACGGAGATGAACAGGTCTCGCGCGATCTCCTTGTAGGTGTAGCCGCGCGCGATCAGGCGCAGCACCTCGCGCTCCCTGGTCGTCAGCTGGTCCAGCTCGGAATCGAAGGACGGCCGCTCCTGGCTCACCGCTTCGCCGGAGGCGAACGCGTCCAGCACGAATCCCGCCAGTCGCGGCGAGAAGACGGCATCTCCGGCGGCGACCCGCTGCACCGCGTCGATCAGGTCCGGGCCCGAGATCGTCTTGGTGACATAGCCGCGCGCGCCCGCCCGGATCACGGCGATGACGTCCTCCGGCGCATCCGAGGCAGACAGCGCCAGGAAGCGCACGTCCGGCAGCTGCGGCTTGACCGCGGCCACGACAGCCTGGCCGCCGCCGCCGGGCAGGTGCACGTCGAGCAGGACCACGTCCGGAGCCGTCTCGGTGATCGCGGTGATGGCCGGGCCCACGTCGTCGGCCTCGCCCACGACGTGGACCTGCCCCGCCAGCTCCGACCGGACGCCGGACCGGAACATCGCGTGGTCATCGACCAGGAACACGCGCGGCTTCCCGGCTGCCGCCGCGGACGTGCTCATGGCCGCCCCGCTGTCCGGTCGTCCGCCGGGCGGCCCATCGTGAGCGATACCTCGGTTCCCGTGCCCGGGGCGCTGCGCACCGTGGCCGAGCCGCCGCGACGCGCGATCCTGGCGCGCACCGACTCGGCCAGGCCCTTCCGGTCGGCCGGGACCGAATCGGGGTCGAAGCCGCGGCCGCGGTCGCGCACGAAGATCGACACCGTGTCCCGCTCCACCTCCGCGAACAGGGACACGGTATCGGCCCCCGACCACTTGGCCGCGTTGACCGTCGCCTCCCTGGCCGCGCCCAGCAGCGCCTGCAGGTTGTCGTCCAGCTCGCAGTCACCCACGGTCACCGCGTCGACCGTTATCCGGTGCTGGGCCTCGACGTCCTGCTGGATCTGCCGGACGCCGCCGGCCAGCGTGACGCCCTCGCCCTTGATCGTGCCGGGCTCCTGGCCGTCGAACAGCCAGGCCCGCAGCTCTCGTTCCTGCCCGCGGGCAAGCTTGATGACCTCCTGCGGCTCGGCCGCCCGGCGCTGGATCAGCGCGAGCGTCTGCAGCACCGAGTCGTGCACCCGCGAGGCCATCTCGGCTCGCTCCTCGGCCCGCACCCTGGCCTGCCGTTCCTCCACCAGATCCCGGGCGATGCGCAGCCACCACGGTGCCAGGGCGATCGCGATGCCCGACAGCATCAGTAGCACGCCGGCGAGCGGAATCAGCAGGTCGAACCGCTCCTTGCCGTTGAAGAGGATGACCATGCCCCCGACGATCAGCGCCGCCGTCAGCAGCCACCGCAGCAGCGAGCGCTCGCGGGTCCTGGTGTCGGCGGTGCCCAGCACCGGCTCGGCCAGCCGCCGCAGCTGCAGCCGCTCGTCGGCGGTGCCGTTGCGGCTGATGAGCACCAGACCGCACACGATGATGATGATCGGCCAGGCCGGCGCGTTCAGCCACGCCGCGCCCAGCGACGACGCGGTGATCAGCAGCACGGCGAGCACCGTGCCCAGCGCGGCGGCCAGCCCGATCCCGCGCTTGTCGCCGAGCGCCCTGCTCGCGATGTTGCTGGTCTCCCCCGTCATCGGCAGCAGCAGCCACGTGATCACGTAGATCGCCGCGGCATATCCGGAAGTGAGCAGCGCGGCCACGACGGCCACGACGCGCAGCGCCGTCACGTCGATGCCGGTCTTGGCCGCGATGCCGGCCATGACGCCGCCCGCGAGCCGCCCGTCACGCTCGCGCCGCAGCGGCAGCGGGCTGCCGGGGCCGCGGACCCACCTGGCGAGGAAGCGGTGGGCGCGGCTATGCCCGCCGGTGGCGTGCTGGCCCGGCGCGCCATCCCAGCCGGCAGACTGCCAGTCCTGGTCGGTCGCTGCCTGCCAGCCAGCCCAGCTATTGCGCCCAGCACTGCTCCACGGGGGTGCTGGTGCGGGTCCTCCGGTCATGAGTCCATCATCGCGCGACGGCGCGGTGCAGGCTATCCGGGCGATCCCCGGTCCGCACCTGGCTGTTACCGGGGTGGCTAGGGGTCGAATGAGGGTTCTTCCCGATGGTGGCCGGCCGGGCCGCGGGGAAGGCTGTGATCATGAGTACCGCACCCTACACCGAATCTGGCACTTCTCAGTCCGGCCCGAAGCCGCGGCCGGGGCAGCGCGCGCTGTGCCGCCCGCGCACCGACCGGATGCTGGCGGGGGTCGCATCCGGCATCGCCCGCTACCTGGGCATCGACGTGACGCTGGTCCGGGTCGCTCTCGTTGTACTGTGCTTCGTGGGCGGGATCGGCGTGCCGATCTACCTGGCCAGCTGGCTGCTGGTCCCGGAGGAGAGCCCGGATGGCGGCACGGGCCAGTCCATCGCGGCCGACTTCACCCAGAGCATGCAGGACTGGCGTAACTGACCGGGGGGCCAGTGCAGATGACAACTCCTATCGACCCTGCGCGCGCGGGTGCCGCCAGCCCGGCGGCCCCGAGCCCGGCGGCCCCGAGCCCGGCGGCCCCGAGCCCGCCGGGCCCGAACCCGGCGGGCCCGGCGCGGGCGGGCCCGGCGCGGGCGGCCTGGCCGCAGTCGGGCATGCGTGTCTCGGATGCCGAGCGGACCATGATCGCTGACCGGCTCGCGAGGCACTTCAGCGACGGCCGGCTGGACCAGGCTGAGTTCGAAGACCGGCTGGACCGCGCGATGCGGGCCAAGACCAGGGCCGACCTGATCGGGCTGCTCAGCGACCTGCCCGAGGGCCTGACCGGGCCCCCGGATCGCGACCTGCAGCGCTCGCGCGGCCAGCGCCGCCGGGAACGGGAGCTGCTGAAGGTACAGCTCGAGCGCGAGCGCCTCCTGCTGGCGCACGAACGGCGCGAGCACCGCCGGCAGGAGCGAGAGCTTCGTCGCCAGTCGCTTCGGCAGCTGCCGGCGATAGTCGGGCTCGTCGTGGTGGTCCTTGTGGTCGGCACGGTGCTCCGGCACATCTACAGCCTCTGGCTGGCGGTCGCCGTGCTCGTGTTCCTGTGGCTGCGCCACGTCCAGCGGGGCCGCGGCAGTAGCTAGCCGGTCAGAGCAGAACCTCGTTCCACTCCCTGACCGACCAGCTCGCGACCGCGCCCTGCAGCACGAACGGGTCGCCTCGCGCGTATCCCTCGGCGGCCTCTCGGGTAGTGAACACCCCCATCGCGCCGCTGCGATCACTGAACGGGCCGATCGCGAGCAGCGTTCCCTGCTCCCTGCACCGCTCCCAGCGAGCCCGGTGCTCGGGCAGCAGCTCGGCCAGCCGCGGGCCGGCCTCCGCCGCCATCTCGTAGAACACGACGTACTTCATCGCTCCCGCCATCCTGTCTGTCAGCCGGCTAGCGCGGCCAGGGCGGTCCGGATCCGCTTCTCCGAGACGGGCGCCGGCGTCCCGAGCACCTGCGCGAACAGGTTCACCCGCAGTTCCTCCAGCATCCAGCGCACCGCCGTGACGTCTGCATCCTCCCGCCGGTGCGCGGGCAGGGCGTCGACGGCCCGGCGGTACTCGGCGGCGAGCCAGCCGACCGTCGCCATCCGCTCCGCGTCCCGGCGGTGCTCACCTGGCAGTTTCTCGAGCCTGCGCACCATCGCGCGCAGGTACCGGATCAGATCCGGCAGCCGGACGGCGCCAGTGCGAGCCACGAACCCCGGATAGATGAGGCCGGCAAACTGCGCGCGCATGTCCGCGAACGCCGGCGCCAGCGCGGGCACCGGGTCGCTGCTCAGCCGAACCTCAGCCTCGTGTGCCTCTGCGAGCACCCTGGCGGTCACGTCGATGACGCGCGCGGTCTGCACCGCCAGCTGATCCCTGGCCGCGGCGAGCAGCCGGGCAAATCCGGCCGCGTCCCGGGCCGGCCCGCCGGCCTGGGCGATCACGGCGTCTGCCGCGCAGGCAGCGCAGTCGTCGACCAGCGCGGCCGCGGACGCGTACGGATGCCGGCTCATCGCCATCTTCGCAGCGACGGGCAGTCGCCCGGCAATCGAGCGCGCTCCGGACGGGACCTGGAGCAGGATGAGCCTGCGGGTACCCGCCAGCATCGCGCGCTCGGCCTCGGCCTCGGTCTGGAACAGCCGCACATCGGCGCTGTCCCCGGCGTCGGCCAGCGCGGGGTACCCGGTCACCTGGCCGGCGGTGAAGGTCCCTGGCAGCGTGCCGATCGTCCAGTCCCGCAGCCCGGTCCGGGTGATCTCCGCCGCGGCGTCCGCCAGCACGGCCTGCAGCCGCGGCCGGAGCCGCTGCCGCAACTCGGCCAGATCCTTGCCGGACGCGATTTCCCGGCCGCCGTCCAGCACCCGGTAGGTAACGCGCAGGTGCGGCGGCAGCCTGGACAGGTCGAACGCGGACCTCGGCACGGGCGCGCCGGCCATCCTGCCGAGCGCCCCGCTGAGCGCGTCCAGGAGGTCGCCCCGCGGCTCGCCGAGGCCGGCGAGCACCTCCCTGGCCGTGTCCGGCGCGGGCACGAGCAGCCGGCGCAGGTCCTTCGGCAGGCCGCGAATCAGCTCGGTGACAAGTTCCGCCCGCAGCCCCGGCACCTGCCAGCCGAGATCTGCGCCGTCCGGCCGGCTGAGGCTGGCCAGCGGGATGTCCGCCGTCACCCCGTCGCCCGCCTCGCCCGGCGTGAACGCGTAGTGCAGCGGGAACTCGCCCCAGGTCACCGGGTAGTCGTCCGCACGGACGTCGCCGGCGGCCGGCCCGGCCAGGTCGCTCATGCTGAGGTTCAGCAGGTCCGGCGTCGCGCTCCTGGCCTGCTTCCACCACGTGTCGAAATGCCGCGCGGACGTGACGCTCGCGGGGATCCTGCGGTCGTAGAAGTCGAAGAGCACGGCGTCGTCCGCCACGATGCCGCGCCGCCTGGCCTTGTCCTCAAGCTCGGCCGCCTGCGCCAGCATCTGCTCGTTGTGCCGGAAGAACCGGTGGTGGGTCTGCCAGTCCCGCTCCACGAGGGCGTGCCGGATGAAGAGCTCGCGCGCCGCGGCCGGGTCGATCTGCCCGTAGCTGACCGGCCGCGCCGCGACCACGGGCAGCCCGTACAGCGATACCTTCTCCGTCGCCAGCACGGCACCGCGCCGGGCGTCCCAGCGTGGCTCGCTGTAGCTGCGGCGCAGCAGGTGCCCGCCGAGTTGCTCGGCCCACTCCGGCTCGATGCTGGCCACGGTTCTGGCCCAGAGCCTGGACGTCTCGACCAGCTCCGCCGCCATCACCCAGGTCGGCGGCCTGCGCGCCAGCGGCGAGTCGGGGAAGATCGCGAACTTCGCGCCCCGCGCGCCGGTGAACTCGGCCGGCCCGCGCCTGCGCCGATCGCCCGCCGCGCGGTCCCCCGCGGCCCGGCCTCCGCCGGCCGGCGAGCGGTCCGCGGTCTGCATGCCCAGGTGCGACAGCAGGCCGGCGAGCAGCGACTGGTGCACCCGGTCGGCCAGCTCGGCCGGGTACCTGCCCTCGGGCCCGGCCTCGCCGGGCCGGCCTTCCAGCCCGCGGTCCCGGCCTCCGCCGTCCCGCCCGGCGATCACCCCGAGCTCGCGCGCCGCCTGGCGCAGCTGCCCGAAAACGTCCTGCCACTCGCGCACCCGCAGGTAGTGCAGGTACTCCCGGCGGCACATCCGGCGGAACGCCGACCCGGACAGCTCGCGCTGCTGGTCGCGCACGTAGTCCCACAGCGTCACGAACGTGAGGAAGTCAGAGCCCGGCTCGGCGAACCTGCGGTGCATCTGATCCGCGGCGTCACGCGCGTCGGCCGGCCGCTCGCGCGGGTCCTGGATTGCCAGCGCCGACGTGATGATCAGGACCTCGCGCACGCACCCGTTACGGCCCGACTCCAGGATCATCCGGGCCAGCCTCGGGTCTACCGGCAGGTTTGCGAGCTTGCGGCCGACCGCGGTCAGCCGGGGGGTACCGCTTCCGCTGCCGGGCGCCATCGCGCCCAGTTCCGCCAGTAGCCGCAGGCCGTCGGTGACGTTCCTGGCATCAGGCGGATCGACGAACGGGAAGTCCGTCATCGCGCCGAGGTCGAGGGCGGCCATCTGCAGGATGACGGACGCGAGGTTCGTGCGCAGGATCTCCGGTTCGGTGAACTGCGGCCGGCTCAGGAAGTCGTCCTCGCTGTACAGGCGGATGCAGATGCCGTCGGAGGTGCGCCCGCACCGGCCCGCGCGCTGGCTGGCGGACGCCTGCGAGACCGCCTCGATGGGCAGCCGCTGCACCTTCGTGCGCTGGCTGTAGCGGGATATGCGCGCGGTACCTGGGTCGACCACGTACCTGATGCCGGGCACGGTCAGCGACGTCTCGGCCACGTTCGTGGCCAGCACCACCCGCCGGCCGCCGTGCGGCTGACCCTGCCCGCTCCTTTCGCCGTCGGCAAAGACCCGGTACTGCTCGGCCGCCGACAGCCGGGCGTACAGCGGCAGCACCTCGAGGCCGGGCACGCCGGCCAGCGCGTCGGCGGTGTCGCGGATCTCCCGCTCGCCGCTCAGGAACACCAGGATATCTCCCTGGCCCTCGGCCCGCAGTTCCGCGATCGCGTCGGCGATGCCCTGGATCTGGTCCCGCGGCTCGGCGCCGGGCTGATCCGGGTCCGCCAGCGGACGGTAGCGGACCTGGACCGGATACGTGCGCCCGGAGACCTCGAGGATCGGCGCGGCTGCGCCGGCCGGGGTCGCGAAGTGCCTGCTGAACCGCTCCGGGTCGATGGTTGCCGAGGTGATGATGACCTTCAGGTCCGGTCTGCGCGGCAGCAGCTGCTTCAGGTAGCCCAGGATGAAGTCGACGTTCAGGCTGCGTTCGTGCGCCTCGTCGATGATCAGCGTGTCGTATCGGAGCAGCAGCCGGTCACGCTGCATCTCGGTCAGCAGGATGCCGTCGGTCATGACCTTGACCAGCACGTCGTCACTCGCCGTGTCCGCGAACCTGACCTTGTAGCCGACGGCGCCGCCCAGCTCGGTGCCCAGCTCGGCCGCGATGCGCTCGGCCACGGTGCGCGCCGCGATCCGCCGCGGCTGGGTGTGGCCGATCTGCCCGGCTACGCCGCGGCCGAGCTCGAGGCAGATCTTGGGCAGCTGAGTGGTCTTCCCCGACCCGGTCTCGCCCGCGATGACCACCACCTGGTGCGCGGCGATCGCGGCTGCCAGCTCGTCCTTGCGCTGGCTGACCGGCAGCTCGGCCGGATAGGTGATGACCGGTACCCGGCCCGCCCGGCCGGCCCGGCGGCCCGCGGCCGACTCCACCTCGGCCGCGAGCCTGGTGATGGCGCGCGCACGCGCCTGCGGGTCTCGCTGCGAGCCCGCCCGGTCGGCCATCTTGCCCAGCCGCCGCTGGTCGCGCAGCATCAGCTCGGGCATGCGTGCTCGCAGCGCGGCGAGCGAGGACGTCACGAGTGATCTCCAAGGGTGGCGCGGGTACCCCGTCAAGGATGGCCAGTTAGGCCCGGGGCCGCTAACGCATTTCTGCCCGGCTGCCTTCCCGGCCGGCCGCCGGGATCGCCGCGCGCAGGCCCGAAGGGCCCCAATGGGCAGTTCGCTGCCCTTCGCGGCGCCGCCATGGGGCACCAAAGGCGCAGGTACTGCCATAAGAAGGGCAGCATCCTGCCCTCTGGTGCCCGTGATGTTGCCGCGCAAGTCCCGGCACCGGCCCGGGCATCAACCTGGCCAAGCCCGGCGGCCGGGCCGGATACTGGGACGTACCCAGGCGGCAGCCGCGGAGGGGTGTCATGAGCGCAGACCAGCAGGCCCAGCGAGCCGAGCGGACGGCCGAGAACGACGAGGCGGCGGGCGACTTCGCCGGCGCGCTCGACCTGCTGCTCACCGACGGGGCGCTCGGCGTGCTGCGCCGGCTCCGGCCGGACGGCGCCGCGCTGCGCCTGCTGGCCAGCCTGGCCGGCCAGCCCGGGCTGGTCGGCCGGCAGGTCGCGGCGCTCGGCGCGGAGCTGGCGCAGATCGCGCTCGGCCGCTCGCAGGTCGCGCCCGAGCGCAGGGACCGGCGCTTCACCGATCCGGCCTGGACGCAGAACCCGTTGCTCAGGCGCACGGTCCAGGCCTACCTGGCCGGCAGCCAGGCCGCCGAGGCGCTGCTCGCCGGCGCCGACCTGGACTGGCGCGACGGCGAGCGGCTGCGTTTCCTGCTGACCAACGTCATCGCCGCGGCCTCCCCGAGCAACAACCCGCTGCTCAGCCCCCTCGCAGCCAGGGCGCTGCTGGACAGCGGCGGCGCGAGCGCGGCGCGCGGGCTGCGAGCGCTGGCGCAGGATATGACCGCCCCGCCGCGGATCCCCGCGATGGTCGAGCCGGATGCGTTCGAGGTCGGCACGGACCTCGGCATCTCGCCGGGAGCCGTCGTCTTCCGCACCGAGATGTTCGAGCTGATCCAGTACCGGCCGGCCACCGAGCAGGTCTACCGCACCCCGCTGCTCATCGTCCCGCCCATGATCAACAAGTACTACCTGATCGATCTGGCGCCCGGCCGCAGCATGGTCGAGTACCTGGTCAGCAACGGTCATCAGGTCTTCGCGATCAGCTGGCGGAACCCGGATGCCCGGCACGCCGACTGGGACCTGGACGGCTACGGCGGCGCGATCATCGAGGCGATGGACGCGACCCGCCGCGTCGCGGGATCCGCGCAGGTGAGCATCTGCGCGCTGTGCTCGGGCGGGATCGTATCCGCGATGGTGGCCGCGCATCTCAAGCAGGCCGGCCGGCTCGGCGAGGTAGCCAGCCTCTGCCTCGGGGTCACCGTCCTTGACCAGGCGCGCGCCGGCACCGCGGGCGCGATGATCGACGAGGGAACGGCGAACGCGGCCATGGCGGTGTCTCGCGCACGCGGCTACCTGGACGGCCGGGCGCTTGCCGAGGTATTCGCATGGCTGCGTCCCGACGACCTGATCTGGAACTACTGGGTCAATAACTACCTGCAGGGCAAGGCTCCGGCTGCCTTCGACATCCTCTACTGGAACGCCGACACGACCCGGCTGCCGGCCGCGCTGCACGCGGGGTTCATCCAGCTCGCGCTCGCGAACGCGCTCACGGTGCCCGACGCCGCGACGATGCTCGGCTCGCCGGTAGACCTGTCGAAGGTCGACGCCGACAGCTACGTGATCGCGGGCATTGCCGATCACCTGTGCCCGTGGCAGTCCTGCTATCGCAGCACGCAGCTGCTCGGCGGCAAGGTCACGTTCATCCTGTCGACCAGCGGGCACATCGCCTCCATGGTGAACCCGCCGGGCAACCCGAAGGCGACGTTCCAGACCGCGACCGCGAACCCGCCGGACCCGCGCGACTGGCTGGCCGGCGCCACGACCGCGAGCGGAAGCTGGTGGCCGCATTACTCTGCCTGGCTGGCCGAGCGCGGCGGTGGCCTGCGCAAGGCACGGGCAAAGCTGGGCCGCAAGGGCTACGAGGTGCTGTGCGCCGCGCCGGGGACCTATGTTCACCACCGATAGCGCCCGCGACCTGGCCGTCGCCGGCCACCGCCTGCACGTAGACGTCCGCCCGGGCAACGGGCCCGGCGGCCCGGCCGGCCGGGTCCCGCTGCTGCTCATCAACGGCATCGGCGCGAGCCTCGAGCTGCTCGAGCCGTTCGTGGCCGAGCTCGACCCGGCCATCGACGTGATCAGGTTCGACGTCCCCGGAGTCGGCAGCTCGCCGCCCCCTCGGCGGCCGTACCGGTTCGGCGGCCTGTGCAGGCTCATCGCCGCGATGCTGACCGAGCTCGGCTACCCGCGCGCCGACGTACTCGGCATCTCCTGGGGCGGCGGCGTCGCGCAGCACTTCGCGTTCGCGCAGCGGTCCCGGTGCCGCCGGCTGGTGCTGGTCGCGACCGGTCCCGGCGCCCTGATGGTGCCCGGCAAGCCGACGGTGCTGGCCCGGCTGGTGACCCGCAAGCGGTACACCGACCCCGGCTACACCGAGCGCGTCGCGGCGCAGCTGTACGGCGGCACGGCGCGCGCGGACCCGGCCGCCATCGCGGCGGCGATGCGGGCACACGGCAGGGTCGCGTCGGCTCGCGGCTACGCCTATCAGGTCGCGGCCGGCACCGGGTGGACGAGTCTGCCGTTCCTGCCCGCGCTGCGGCAGGAGACGCTCATCATCGCGGGGGACGACGACCCGATCATCCCGCTCGTCAACGGCAGGATGATGCACCGGCTGATCCCGCGGTCGCGGCTGCACGTCTACCACGGCGGGCACCTGGGCCTGGTGACCGAGGCCGCGCAGCTCGCCCCCGTGGTCAGCAGCTTCCTGACCGGGCCGTGAAGGGAGACCAGAGCGTGGACCCAGTCCTGGACGCCGATTTCTACGACCTGGAAGAGCTGCTCGACGACGACGGCCGGCAGCTGCTCATGCGCGTCAGGGACTTCATGGAGAAGTCGGTCGCGCCGGTGATCAACCACTACTGGACTCGCGAGGAGTTCCCGCACGACCTGGTGCCGGACCTGGCGCGGCTCGGCATCGCGGGACTGGCCTGCGAGGGATTCGACTGCCCGGGCGGTAGCGCACTGCTCGACGGGATGATCGCGATGGAGCTGGCCAGGGTGGACTCGTCGATCGCGACGTTCATGGGCGTCCACGGCGGCCTGGCCATGGGCTCGATCTACCTGTGCGGCTCCGAGGAGCAGAAGCGGCGCTGGCTGCCCGCGATGGCGCGGATGGAGAAGATCGGCGCGTTCGCGCTGACCGAGCCGGACGTCGGATCCGGCGCGGCGGGCGGGCTGACGACCACCGCGCAGCGCGACGGCGATGTCTGGGTGCTCAACGGGCAGAAGAAGTGGATCGGCAACGCCACGTTCGCCGACCACGTGATCGTGTGGGCGCGGGACGTGGACGGCGGGCAGGTGAAGGGCTTCGTCGTGCACAAGGGCGCCGACGGGTTCTCGCCGGTCAAGATCCGCGACAAGATCGCGCTGCGGGTCGTCCAGAACGCGCTGATCACGCTCGACAACGTGCGCGTGCCGGAAGAGGACAGGCTGCAGCTCGCGGAGTCGTTCCGGGACACCGCCAGGGTGCTCAGGCTTACCCGCGCGGGGGTGGCCTGGATGGCCACCGGCTGCGCGCGGGGCGCCTACGAGTACGCACTTGCCTACGCGCGCGAGCGCTACCAGTTCGGCAGGCCCATCGGCGGCTTTCAGCTCGTCCAGGACCTGCTGGTCAAGATGCTGTCGAATGTGACGGCCTCCGCCTGCATGTGCACGCGGCTGTCGCAGCTGCAGCAGGCGGGCAAGGCGCGGGATCACCACTCGGCCATGGCCAAGGCGTTCTGCACGGTCCGGATGCGCGAGACCGTCGGCTACGCGCGCGAGCTGCTCGGCGGCAACGGCATCCTGCTCGAGCATCAGGTCGGCCGGTTCGTCGCCGACGCCGAGGCGATCTACTCCTACGAGGGCACCAGGGAGATGAACACGCTGATCGTCGGCCGGGCGATCACCGGGCTCTCGGCGTTCGTCTAGCCTGCGTCCGGCTGGCCGGCACCCGGCCGGCTGGTCACAGCGCGCCCGAGTCGATTGCCGCGCGCACCCACCCGATCACCTCGTCCAGCATGCGGTCCAGGCCCGTCGTCGCCTCGAACCCGAGCAGCCGCTTCGCCTTGCCCGTCCCCGGCACCCGCTGCTGCACGTCATGCCGGAACGGCAGGTCATGCGCCAGCCTCAGCTGGCTGCCGGGGCCACGGACCCGGGCCCAGATCATGCTCGCCAGCTCGCGCACCCTGGTGCCCTCGGCAGCGGAGATGTTGAAGTCCTCGTTCCGCGCGTCCGGATGCTCCATCGCGGTCACGATGCCCGCCGCCACGTCGCCACCGTAGGTGTAGTGCCGCAGCTGCTCGCCCGAGCCGAAGATGCGCAGCGGGTCCTGGCCCTTGAGGACCTTCTGCACCAGGTCGGGCACTACATGGCTGAGCGCGAGCCTGATGTTGCCGGACATGACCTGCTCGGCACCGAGCGCGCGGCCCTCGCCCGCGCCGACGCAGTTGAACGGCCTGACGATGGTGAACGGGAGCCGGTACTGGTCCCACGCCGCGTGCGCGAAGTACTCCACGGCGAGCTTCTGGAAGCCGTACGCCGACGGCGGCGGCGGGATGTCCAGCTGCTGACCCTCGTCCGACGGCCACGAGTCGGCGCTCTCGTAGACCATCGACGAGGAGACCCAGGTGACCTTCCGCAGCCGGCCCGTGCGGTGCGCGCGGATCGCCGCGTCGCACGTCGCCGCCGTGATCCGCTCGTTGGCTGCGAGCAGGTCGTAGGCGCGCGCGTGGAAGTACGCGATCCCGCCGACCAGCGCGGCGCCCGCGACGAGCTGATCGCAGTCGGCGAGTAATCGCGTCATCAGCTCTGCATCGCGCGCGTCGCCCTCGACGAAGGTGTAGCGCGGATGGTCGTCGAACGACCGGCGAAGCGGGCCGTACTTGGAGAAGTCGTCGAGCCCGACAACGGCATAACCACGGCACAGCAGTTCCTCGACCAGGTATCCGCCGATGAACCCAGCCGCCCCCGTGACAGCTACCTTGTGCATACCCTGCGGAAGGTTACCTGGCCGGCCACGGCGCGCGCAGGCCGACGGCGGCAGCGATCAGCGAGACCCGCCCTCGCAGCGGGCCGGCCGGCACGTCGACCAGGTCGAAGCCGAGCTCGCGGTACGCCTCCTCGTGCACCCGCTCGAACGCGATGGAGTCCGCCAGGCCAATCCGGCGTGCGGCTGTCGGGGTGACGAACCCCTGATTGCGCACGAAGAAGACCGCGCGCTCATAGACACCGCCGGTCAGCACCCGGTCGAGCTCGGCCGCAAGCGCCGGCGTGACCGGCTGGCCCAGGTACCTGGCCAGCGCCAGCGTGCACACCGGGGACCGGTCGAAGAACACCAGGTCCCGGTCGTCGCGCGCCTGGTCAAGCTGCCGCGCGCGCTGCAGGCCGACGATGTCGTCGAGGAACTGCTTGTCGTTCTCCGGCGTCACCCGGCCGAGCGCGTGCTCGAGCGCGATGACGTCGGTCGCCGCCTCCTCGACGACGCGCTGCCCGGCGCGCTCGAGCACGCGCACGATCGCGGTCTTGCCGGCACCAGGCGCGCCGGTCAGCACGTACCTGGGCATGAGTTAGCTCCTCGGGTGGGTGGCAGGAGGAACGGGAAGAAGGAAGGAACGGCCGGCCAGCAGGGCGCCGCTAGGCCGCCGGGTCGGCCGGCGCGGTGGCAGTCACCGGCGCGGCGACCGTCACCGCCGCGGCCGCGGTCACCGCCGCGGCCGCCGCCAGCCGGGCACCGACCGCGATCACCGACTTGGCAAGCCGGGCGATGCCCCAGAATGCCGCGAGCACGGCGACGACCTCGATCGCGATGCGAAGCGGTCCGACGCCGACGTGCTCATGGTAGATGGCGAGGCCAAGCAGCGAGCCGACGACGGGCTCCAGCACCGCGAACGCAGGCAGCGACGCCGCGAGGCCAGCAGCGCGGTACCCGTTCTGCTGGACGGTGAACGTCATGAGGCCCACGATCGCGAGCAGGTACAGGCGCGGGTCGGCGAACACGCCGAGCCTGACCGAGCCGGGCAGGGTGACGACGGTCTTGGTCAGCGCGTCGGTGACGCCTGCCCCGATGCCGCCGCCGATGCTCAGGGTCAGCGCCCGGTGCGCCGCCGTTACCCGGAAGGCGAGCAGGCAGCACGTGCCGGCGGCGCCCACGGCCGCGCCGGCGACGATGGCCAGCACGCCCGCGGAAGCCCGGGACTGGCCACCGGACGGCTGCGCCGCGACCAGGAACACCGCCATCCCCGCCACCGCTGCCACCGCCGCGGTCCATTCCGGGTGCCGGAGCCTGCGCCCCTCCAGCCGCGCGGCCAGCAGCAGCGCGAACAGCAGCCCGGCGGGAAACACCGGCTCCACGACGACGAGACGGCCGAGACCCAGCGCGGCAGCCTGCAGGCCGAACCCGGCCGCGACCGCGATAAGGCTGGCCAGCCATGGCCGCGCCCGCACCAGCCGGAGCAGGACCGCGGGATCGACCGCGACCGAGGACGGCAGCCGCGAGGCTGCGCGCTGCTGGGTGACCGAGGCGACGGCGTAGCAACCTGCGCCAGCCAGCGCACAGCAGACTGCCAGCGGCTGGGCAAGTGCACTCGTCACTGAGCACCCTCCTGGCCGCCCCGGGGTCACGGGTGCACACGAAATATCGACTAAGGCGACGATGACATACGGGCATCGCATTAGCTAGACCCGGAACCCGCAGAAATGCTGAGAGTTCGGTCAGTGCCCGTGCCTGCGCCTGGCCGGGATGCAGCCCGGCGCCTGCGTCCCGTATGTCCGGTACTGCCCGCCGTCGCCACGGGTCAGGGCCGGCTCTTCATACCAGCGGACAAAGCTCACGCACGCCGCCGCCACCGCGCCCCGTACCCGAGCAGGACCGGCCGGCCGAGCAGCAGCGCCTGCCCGCAGACCGCTGCCAGCACCGGCCCTGACCCGGCCCATCGAGGCGGGCCTCAGTCCGGCATGACCTCGTCGCGGACCTCGGCCCAGCGCAGCGAGTCGGCGATGCCCTCGGCGATAGAGAACCGGGCGCGCCAGCCCAGGAGCTCGGCGGCCTTGTCGCAGCGGGCGTAAGCGCCGGCCGGATCGCCCGGCCGGCGCGGCGCGTCGACCGCGGTGACCGGCGTCGGCGACACGCTGTTGAAGGCCGCCACGAGCTCGCGGACCGAGGTGCCCCGGCCGGTCCCCAGGTTGATCGCCTCGGCCCCGTGGTCGCCCATGACCTGGTCGAACTTCTGCAGCGCGATCAGGTGCGCCTCGGCCAGGTCCCAGACGTGCACGTAATCCCTGATGCCGGAGCCATCCCGCGTCGGGTAGTCGGTCCCGGTGATGCGGAACGGGACGCCCTGCTGCATCGCGAGCACGAGCTGGCCGATCGCGTGCTTCGGCTCGCGCAGCTGGAGCCCGGTCCGCAGCTTCGGGTCGGCGCCGATGGGGTTGAAGTAGCGCAGCGACATGATCTTGATCGGCTCCGCGACCGTGATGTCGGCGAACATGTCCTCGCACACGGCCTTGGTGCGCGCGTACGGGCTGAGCGGCCCGATCGGAGAGTCCTCGGCGACGCTCAGGTCCGCGCCCGGCGAGTAGATCGAGGCCGATGAGCTGAAGATCATCCGGGTGCAGCCGTTGCGGATCAGGTGCGCCACCATGTCCAGGCTCTTGGCCACGTTGCCCCGGTAGAAGGTGATCGGGTCGGAGACGGAGTCGGGCACGATGATCAGGGCCGCGCAGTGCACGACAGCGTCGATGTCGGGGTGCTCGGCGAACACCTTGTCCATCAGCGCGCCATCGCAGATGTCGCCCTCGTAGAAGATCCGTCCAGCGGCGAACTCACGGCGGCCCTTGCTGAGGTTGTCCAGGATGACCGGCGTGATGCCGCGGTCCAGACATGCCGACGCGATGGTGCTGCCGATGAACCCGGCACCGCCGGTGATCAGTACCTTCGAGACTGCCGTGCTGCTGTGAGATTCCATGTGCTCCGTCCGCCGGCCGCCCTCAGCGCGGGCCCGTGTCCCCGCGGGCCCCGCGGGCCCCGCGCCCGCGGAGCCTCAATTTACATGTTCAGCGGGATTCATCCGGCTCATCGGCCGAACTACCCAGGCGGGCGCCAGACCCGCGCATCCTGCTCGCCGGGTGCTCGACCAGGGCAATCACCCTGCTGGCCATGAACCTCGCCGTCCGCACCGCCGTGCCGCCCCTGGTCAGCTCCGCGACCTCGATCAGGCCGCGGCGGCTGACCACCTCGACCCGCCGGCCGGCCCTGGTGGCCTGGACCTCGTAGGTCCTCGTGCCGTCGCCGGCGTCGACCACGATCTCAACCCGGTCGCCTTTCATGGTGAGTTCATACCCAGCACCCGGCCGGGAAATAGGTTGCCGTTCGCCGCTGCCCGGTTACCCTCTGGTCAATGACGACCGCGCAGCTCGCCGACGCCATTTCCGCCGCCGTCGCCGCCGAGCTGACCAGCCGGGGCCTGCCGTCAGGGCCCGCCCTCCCGGCGACCTGGCTGGAGCGGCCGCGCAACCTCGAGCATGGCGACTACGCCTCGAACGTCGCCCTGCAGCTCGCGTCCGCGGTCGGCACGAGCCCGCGGGAGCTGGCGGCCGCGCTGGCGGCCCGGCTGGGCGCTGACCCGGCGGTCGCCGACGTCCGGGTCGCGGGTCCCGGCTTCCTCAACATCCGCCTGACCGCGGCGGCCCTCGGCGGACTCGCGGGCACGATCGTCGCCGCCGGGACCGGCTACGGCCAGACCCGCGCGTCGGCCGGCACCAGGATCAACCTCGAGTTCGTCTCGGCGAATCCGACCGGGCCGGTCACCCTGGCGCATGCCCGCTGGGCCGCGGTCGGCGACGCCCTCGCCCGGCTGCTGCGGGCCACGGGCGCGAACGTGGTCACCGAGTACTACTTCAACGACGCAGGCGCCCAGATCGACAACTTCGCAGCGTCGCTGCTGGCCGCGGCCCGCGGCGAGCCGGTGCCGCCCGGCGGCTACCGGGGCGCGTACATCGCCGAGATCGCCGCGGCCGTGGCCGGGCGTTACCCGGGCGCTGCGGCCGCGGGTGATGTCGCGCTGTTCCGCCAGGCCGGGGTGGCGCTGATGGCCGACGAGATCCAGTCCTCGCTGGCCGGCCTCGGGGTGCACTTCGATGTCTACTTCTCCGAGCGGACGCTGCACGAGAAGGACGAGCTGGCCGCCGCCCTCACCCGGCTCGACGAGCTCGGGCACGTGTACCGGGCCGACGGAGCGGTCTGGGCCGCGACGACAGCGTTCGGCGACGACAAGGACCGGGTGCTGCGGCGCAGTAACGGGACGTACTCCTATTTCGCCGCCGACTGCGCTTACTACCTGGACAAGCGCAGCCGCGGCTTCGGCAAGGTCATGATCGTGCTCGGCGCTGATCACCACGGCTACGCCGGCCGGATACGGGCGATGGCAGCCTGCTTCGGCGACGACCCCGACGTCACGCTCGAGATCCTGATCGGCCAGCTCGTGAGCCTGCAGCGCGACGGCCGGCCGGTACGGCTGTCGAAGCGGGCCGGTGAGGTGATCACCCTGGCGGACATCGTGTCCGCTATCGGCGCCGACGCCGCGAGGTACGCGCTCGCCCGGTACGCGCTCGACTCGCCCGTCGAGGTCGACCTGGACCTGTGGGCCAGGCGCAGCTCCGACAACCCGGTGTTCTACGTGCAGTACGCGCACGCGAGGATCTGCGCCCTGCTGCGCGCCGCGACCGAGGGCGGACACGACCGCGGTGCCGGGTACGACCCGGCGCTGCTCAGCCACGAGCGCGAGCGCGACCTGCTCAAGGACCTCGGCGACTTCCCCGCCGTGGTCGCTGGCGCGGCCGAGCTGCGCGCGCCGCACCGGGTGGCCAGGTACCTGGAGCAGCTGGCGGGCAGCTATCACCGCTTCTACGACGCCTGCCGGGTGCTGCCGCGCTCCCCCGCTGCCGATGACGACCCGGCACCGGAGGTGACCCGGGCCCGGCTCTGGCTGGCCGAGGCGACGCGGATCGTGCTCGCAGTCGGCCTCGGCCTGCTCGGCGTCAGCGCTCCCGAGCGGATGTAGCGCGCGGCCCGCGGATGGCCTTCCAGCCCGCCTCCGCGTGACCCATCGGCGTGGACGGCGGTGCCTGCAGGAACGGCCAGATCTCCTCGGCAATGGCACGCCAGTTCGCCGTCGCGTGCATGTCGCCGAGCAGCGCGAACAGGCCGAGGTTGATCCGCTGCAGCACGACATAGGAGCGCGGGATCCGCGCGTACTGCGCAACCGGACTGCGCACGTCGAAGAACCGCCGCACCACCGCGGTGGCATAGTCGCTGGTCACCTCTACCGGCGCGGACTCGCGGATGAGCTGGTAGAACACGGCCAGGTGGTCGACGATCTGCGCGTCCGTCAGCGGCGCGCCCGGCACCAGGAAGCCGGCCCGCTCCATGCTCGCCCGGAACAGCGCCGGGTCGTCGTTCACACACAGGTTCCTGGCCATGTGCATGAGGGGCAGCACGTCATCGTCGGTGAAGTGCTTCACCATCCCGAAGTCCAGGAACGTGACCCGGCCGCCGCCGTGGAACAGGTAGTTGCCCGGATGCGGGTCGCCGTTGAACGCGTGCATCTCGTACAGGCTGCGGAACACGAACCGGTACATCGTCTCGCCGGCCAGGTCGCGCTCCTCCTGCGGCCAGTCCGCGATCTCCGCGAACCGCGCGCCGGTGACCAGCTCGCTGGTCACCACCCGCCGGGTGGACAGGTCGGCGACGATCGCCGGGACCGAGATCGTCGGATGGCCGTCGAAATAGTCGTGCAGCAGCGTCTGATTCGCGGCCTCGCGCCCGTAGTCGAGCTCCTCGAGCACGCGATCGCGCAGCTCGGCGATCAGCGAGTCGACGTCCTGGCTCGGCGCGGTGACGCGCAGCATCCGGCGGAGCAGCGCCACGTTGTCCAGATCTGCCGCCATCGTCTCGGCGATGCCCGGGTACTGCACCTTGACCGCGACGGCCTGGCCGTGCCTGGTGATGGCGCGGTGCACCTGTCCGATCGACGCGGCCGCGATCGGCTCTGGATCCCACTGCGCGAACACCCGCTCCGGCGGCCCGCCGAGCTCCTGCTCGATCATCCCCGCGGCCAGCTCGGCGCTCATCGGCGGCACGCTGTCCTGGAGCCGGCTGAGCGTCCGCCGCACCGACGGCGCCAGCCCGTCGTCGACGTAGCTGGCCATCTGGCCGAGCTTCACCATGACGCCCTTCATCGTGCCGAGCGTGGCCAGCACGTCGTCGGCGGTCCGCATGGCAAGGTCGTTGCGAAGCTGCTGGCGCTGCTCGCCGGCGGTCGCGAACAGGCGCGGCGCGCTGCCGGCGTACCGCATGCCACCGCGCATCGCGAGCTGCGCGGTCGCGAGGCCGCGCTCGAATCGCAGCCGTCCGACCCGCCGCCGGACCACCGCCAGCGTCAGCGCCGTTCCCGCCGCGGCCGCCGCCGCGGCGGTCAGCACGCGGCCGTGGCTCACGCCGGGCTCCTGACCGCACCCGGCCGGGCCGGGACGGCAGGCGTCATGCCGGGTGCGTGCCTCATGCGTGCTGGGCAGCCCGGGACCGGAGCGTGATGCGCTGCCGCGCCTCAAGCACGCCCGGCTCACCGATGTACACCGCGTCGAGCACGCCGAGCGCCTGCCGTATCTCGTTGCGCCGCATCGCCGTCAGCGCCGCCGCCTGGTATCCGTACAGCTCGCGGGCCCAGTCCGGCAGCGACACCACGGCCGCCTCGCGGATGTCCTGCCAGATCTCCGCGACCTCCTCGTCCAGCCCGGGCGGATTCAGCAGGTAGGCCATCGACTCGCGCGCGGCCGCCGAGCAGCGCAGTTCCGGCCGCAACTCCTCAAGGTAGGCGGCCAGCTCCGCCGTTGTCGACGGCACCATGTGGGCGGGGATCCCGATGATCACCGCCGCCGCCGTCATCTCCTCGACGTAGTCGTCGGCGTCAGCGGCGGAGATCTCGTCGCCGAACAGGGCGGATGCGGCCAGCCCGGAGTCCACCAGCGCCGCGTGCACCCACAGCAGCAGCGCGGGATCGCTCGCCGCATAGGAATCGCCGGTCTCCGGGTCGACCCCCGTCACGCGCTCGTGGATCCTGCGCACCCGCGCGGCCGCCCGGTCGGCGGCCTGCCGTTCCCCGTACAGGACGACGGCGAGATAGGCCGAGGTGGCCGCGAGCCTCCCGACCGGGTCCGAGCGCCAGTCGCTGTGCTGGTCGACACCCGCCATGGCGAGCGGATGCAGCGCCTGGATGAGCAGCGCGCGCAGCCCGGCGACGGGCGAGGACAGGTCTGAGCTGACCCGCCAGGCGACGCTGCCGGGCCCGAAGTACCCCTCCCCCGGCGTCTCCGGGATGGCCCGGGCAAACGCCGCCGCGGATCGCTCGATCAGCCCGGCCGCGTCCGCGTACTGGTTCATACCAGCCACGGTACCTATCCGTGGGCCGGCTGTCCCCGCTGCGTCCGCGCTCATCGCGCTGCCAGCCGGTCGCGCCCGGACGGGCCGGTCCAGTCGGTCAGCGGGCCGTCTGGCACGATCCGGCTCGGGTTGAGGTGCGGGTGCGTCGTGTAGTAGTGCCGCTTGATCTGGTCGAAACGGGTCGTGCTGCGGAATGCCGGCAGCGCATAAAGATCTCGTGCGTACGCCCACAGGCTCGGGTAGTCCGACAGGCGGCGCAGGTTGCACTTGAAGTGCGAGTAGTACACCGCGTCGAACCTGGCCAGCGTGACCCAGAGCCGCACGTCGGCCTCGGTCAGGGAGTCGCCGGTCAGGTACCGCTGCCCGGCGAGCAGCTCCTCCAGCCGATCCAGCGTCGCGAACAGCGCGGTCACCGCGTCGTGATAGCTCTCCTGGGTCGTGGCGAAGCCGGACCGGTAGACGCCGTTGTTCACGGTCGCGTAGACCAGCGCGTTGATCTCGTCGATCGCCTGCCGCAGCCGATCCGGGTACAGGTCGTAGTCACGGCTCGCCCAGGCGGCGAACTGCGTCTCCATGTCGACGGTGATGTCAGGGAAGTTGTTGCTGACAATCCGGCCGGCCTGCCTGTCCCAGAGCACCGGCACCGAGATGTGGCCCGCGTAGCCGGGCTCGCTGGCCTCGTACGCGTCCCGGAGCAGGGCAAAGCCGTTCACCGGGTCGAGGCCGAAGCCGTCGCCCTCGCGGAACGCCCAGCCGCGGCCGTCGCGCACCGGGTCCACGGCCGACAGCGAGATGACGTCCTGCAGCCCGAGCAGCTCGCGGACGATCGCCGAGCGGTGCGCCCACGGGCACGCCCACGAGATGTACAGGTGGTAGCGGCCGGGCTCGGCCGGGAGGCCGCTCGACCCGTCGGCGGTGATCCTGCCCCGGAACGGGTAGGCCGCGCGGACGAACTCGCCGGGCTTCACCGCGGCCGCCGCGGGCCGCTTGGGCCGGAAGTCCCCGTAGTCGCCATATACCGCGAAATCGACCGGGCTAGCGCCCGCCTGGCTGGTGCTCGTCACCCGTTACCTCCCGCCGCTGCCGCGCGTCGTCGACCGGTGCAACCGCCCGCACCGGGCAGCCATTCCGGCCGGCCGCAGCACCGAGCCGGGCCGCCGCCGATTCCGGCCGGCCCGCGCGCGCACGCGAGCGCCGGTAGGAAAGGATGGCCCCGTGACCGCGAACTCAGCCGGCGAACCGCCACCGCAGCCGCAGGCCGTCGTCACGCCCCTCACCCGCGCCGCGATTTTCCTCGTAGTCCTGATCGGGCCGCAGGCCGGCAGCGAGCAGGCGGTTCGCGACCTGCTGGCCGACCTGCCGGCGCTGACGCGTGCCGTGGGTTTCCGGGACCTGGACGGGTTCCTCTGCTGCGTCACCGGGATCTCGGACACGGGCTGGGAACGGCTGGCCACCGGCTGGCCTCGGCCCGCTGGCCTGCACCCGTTCCGCGAGATCCGCGCGGGCGCCCGGCACGCCGTGTCGACGCCTGGCGATCTGCTGTTCCATATCCGCGCCGCGCGCATGGACCTGTGCTTCGAGCTGGCCATGCAGATCATGGCCAGGATCGGTGGCTCGGTCACCGTCGCCGACGAGGTGCACGGGTTCCGGTACTTCGATGACCGCGATCTGATCGGCTTCGTGGACGGCACGGAGAACCCGGTCGGTGCCGAGGCGGCCGGGGCGGCCCTGATCGGCGCCGAGGATCCCGGCTTCGCCGGCGGCAGCTACGTGATCGTGCAGAAGTACGTGCATGACCTCGTCGCGTGGAACAAGATCCCCGTCGAGCAGCAGGAGAAGATCGTCGGCCGCACCAAGCTCGACGACATCGAGCTCAGCGACGACGTCAAGCCGTCATATGCCCACAACGCGCTCACAACGATCACCGTGGATGGCGACGAAGTGGACATCCTGCGGGACAACATGCCGTTCGGCGCGCCGGGCAGCGGCGAGTACGGAACGTACTTCATCGGCTACGCGCGCTCGCCCGCGACGACCGAGCTGATGCTCACGAACATGTTTGTCGGCCGGCCCGAGGGCAACTACGACCGCCTGCTCGACGTCAGCCGGGCGGTGACGGGGACCCTGTTCTTCGTCCCGTCCCAGCCAGTACTGGACAGCATCGGCGCGGGCGCAGCCGGCGGCGGCGCCAGCACCGCCCGATCACCCGGCCCAGCCGCGACAGCCGGGGACGGATCACTTCGGATCGGAAGCCTGCGAGGAGAGGAACAATAATGAACAACCTGCACCGCGAGCTCGCGCCCGTATCCGAGGAGGCGTGGTCTCAGATCGAGCAGGAGGCGGCCCGGACGGCGCGCCGCTACCTGGCCGGCCGCCGGATCGCGGACGTGCAGGGGCCGGGTGGCGAGGACCTCTCCGCCGTGGGCACCGGCCGGATGGAGACGGCCGACGCACTGACCGAGGGCGTCCAGACGTGGCGGCGGCACACGATGCCCCTGATCCAGCTCCGCGCGCCGTTCACCCTCAGCCGCGCGGAGGTCGACGCGGTGGCGCGGGGCGCACAGGACGCGGACTGGGACCCGGTCCGGGCGGCCGCGCGCCAGATCGCGCTCGCCGAGGACCTCGCCGTGTTCAGCGGCTACCCGGCCGCGGGCATCACCGGCATCGTGCCGGGCGCGGCCAGCTCCGGGCTCTCGCTCCCGGTCGAGCTGACCGACTACCCGGCGGCGATCGCCGCCGCGATCGGGGAACTGCGGGCGGCCGGCGTGGACGGGCCGTACACCGCGGTGCTGTCCGCCGACGTGTACACGGCCCTGTCCCAGGCGAGCAGCCACGGCTACCCCGTCATCCAGCATGTGCGCAGGCTGCTGGACGGCGAGATCGTCTGGGCACCGGCCATCTCCGGCGCCGTGGTGGTGTCTATGCGCGGCGGCGACTTCGTCCTGCACCTCGGTCAGGACCTGTCCATCGGCTATCTGTCGCACACCGACAGCGAGGTCACGCTGTACCTGCAGGAGAGCCTGACGTTCCAGCTCCTGGCCGGAGAGGCGGCGGTGGCGCTCGCGACGTCGAAGGCCGCCGCCGCTACCGCGTAGGCGCGGACCGGCTAGTTCGGGCTGTAGGGCGAGTACCGCAGCTCGGGGGCCGGCGTCGTCGGCAGCGCGCGGAGCATCCGGATCTCCCTGCTGAGGAGCTCCCGGTCGGCCGCCAGCCGCCGCGCCGCGTCCGGCGCCGCGAGCAGCCGCTGCTTGTCTGCCATATCCACGACAATCGCGGCCGCCACCAGGTAGGAGAGCAGGATCGGCTCGTCCGGCAGCTCCGGCGCCTCGTACGTGGCGCCGCGCTGCTCGGCGAGCGCGCTCAGGTAGTCGAGGAACGCCTGCTGCACCGGCCGCACCGCGAGCGCCGCGGCGGTCTGATCGCCCTCGACGTCGTCCAGCAGCTCGACGTCGGCCTCGAGGTAGGGCCGCGGGTCGGCGAGGCCGAGCAGCCTGAACCTGCGCATGCCGACGGTCACCAGCGCGTACCGGCCGTCATCGAAGGCTTCTACCTGCCGGATCTCGGCGGTGCACCCGACGTCGTAGACGTCGGACACGCCGTCGATCCCGGTTTCCCTGCCGTGCCGGATGGCGATCACGCCGAACTCGCGCGGCTCGGGCTTCGCGAGCAGGTCGCGCACCAGCTGCCGGTACCGGCTCTCGAACACGTGCAGCGGCAGCACCAGGCCAGGGAAGAGCACCGTGCCAAGCGGGAACAACGGCATTCTCGTGCTCATACTCAGACAGTACGGCTTCCGCCCGGCCGTTGCGGGGCCGGGCGGAAGCGCACCGCACTCAGCTGACTGAGCTGGCTGCCAGGTGCAGCGTGTACGTCTTGCCGCTGGCGCCGCGCAGGGTGAGCACTCCGGTCTCGCCGGAGCGCTCGGCCCTGACTCCCAGCGGTGCCCGCGTGATGGTCAGCGCACCCGATCCGGCGACGTTGATCAGGACCTGGCTCTGCGTGCCGGCCAGGATGTTCTGGCGGAAGATGATGATCCGGCCCGCACTGGCCTGTGCCGGGTTCACGCCCGCGTACACCGCGACCAGGGTCCGTCCGTCGCTTACCTGCCACGCGCGGGTGAACCTCAGGATCTCGGGCGGGAACGGACCCTGGCGCATGCTCGGCAGGTACCGGGCCGCAATGCCATTCACCGGCGTGGTGCGGAGGTGGCCGACCGGCTTCTGCACGGACATTCGCGGGTCAAGCGCCCGCGGCGCCGAGTGCTCCAAGGCCCGCAGCTTGGACTGCGGGACGCTGATCCCGAGGGACGGCACATAGGTCCGTCCGGCCGGGTGGCCCTGCGTCGCGGCGAGGGCGGCACCGCCGCCGGCCAGCACGGTCATCGCTGCCAGTGCGACCAGGCCACGGCGGAAACTCTTTCTCATGTCATTAGCTCCCTTCTGAGCTGTTCCAGCACGAGCTGCCGCAGCGGCCGTCAGCCGTACTCCACCACGATGAGATCGCTGCCGACCAGGCCCGGGTTCAGGTTGTCGAGGTCAGTCCACTGGGACCTCGCCGAGCTGGCGGGTGAGCCCAGGACGGCCCAGAAGTTGTAGCCGTCTCCCCAGTTCTTTCGCACCACTGTCCACTGGTCAGCCAGCGCGGAGCTGTAGATCTCCGGGGCCGGGACGGCATCGCTACCGTTGAACGAGACGTAGCCGACATCGTGCACGTCCCAGCCGTTATTGCAGTTCCCGCCTGTGCCCGACTGCGGACATCCGTCCGCGGAGCCGTAGTCGAGGTAGATCATGTAGTAGCCGCTGCTGTTCGCGCCGTCCACCAGGCCCGAGGTGGCACCGAAGGTATCCCAGCTCGGCTCCATGTCGGACGCGGCGGCCGCCCCCTGGTCGACCCGGCCGTTTGAGCTCTCATACGACGCCAGGTTGCTGGCCCGCAGTTCCTGATAGGTGCCCGCCAGCTTGTAGTTGGCGTAGCTTGTCGGACAGCTGTTGTTGTTGCCGTAGGTAATGATGATCGTGCCGGTCTTGTAGCCGTTGTGCACGCCAGTGGACGCGTTCTCCATCGCCGTGAGAATCTGCGAGTTCTGGAAGGCGACGCCACTGAAGTCGTAGGCGCCGTAGGTGCTGCCCGAATGCCAGACGCAGCCGAAGTCCAGGATCAGGTAGTCCGTCGCACCCGAAGGCATGCTCTGGGCGAAGGAGTATCCCGCATTGTAGGCCTCGGTGTTGAGACCACTGGCCGTAGTCGCCGTCATGTAGTGGCCGTAGGTGACCGGCGGTGCCGTCGCCGCCAGCGCCGGACCGGCGGGCGCGACGGCGACCGAGCTCAGCGCGAGCGGCACCGAGGCGATCACCAGCGTCACGGCCCACCCGGCCGCGCGGGCTGCTCGTCCTCTTCTTCTCATCAGCCGTCTCGTCTCCCGTCTGCGGATCCAGCCTGCGGAGCGACCGCCCTGGCCGCCCGATCGGCACCCGTCAGGCGGATCATCGCCGCGTCGCGGGTGCCCCCGCGACGGCCGCACGGCCACCAGCCTGGTGGCCCGCCGGCCAGGTAGTGACTGGCCCGCAGGCCACTGCCGCGCCGCCGCGTGCGCACACCCGTCGCGGCAGCGGGCGCTGCTCCTGGCGGCGCGCCGCTTCAGGCGGTCAGGCCGAGCCGGTATGCCAGTGCGACCGCTTCAGCCCGGTGCCGGGCGCCAAGCTTCCGGTAGATGTTCGAGGCGTGGTACCGCGCGGTCCGGAGATCAATGCCGAGGCCGGCCGCCACCTCACTGTTGTCCGCACCGGCAGCGATCGCCTGCAGGACCTGGTACTCGGTCGGGGTAAGACCGCGCGAGTCCGCGGCCGGGATGCGTGCCTGGCCGCGGAAGTGGTCCGCTACCGCCGCGGCCAGGCACGGGGTTAGCCAGCCCGCCCCGGCCGCGATCGCGTTCAGTGCCCGCGGCAGCTCGTCGGCGCGGCATCTCAGGCAGGCAAGGCCGGCGGCGCCGGCCCGCAGCGCGCGGACAGCCGCGGCCGCGCCGTGCTCGTGCATGACGAACAAGCTGCGCGACTGCGCGGCCTGGACGTCGGCCGGCCGCCGGTGAGCCGGCTGGGTGGTCCGCACTGGCCGGCCACTCTCATCCGCGCTCAGCGCTGCGGCGGTCCGCACGAGCACGTCCGCACCGGCTCCGCTGCCGGGATCGGGCCGCGAGACCAGCAGGAACCGAGTGTCGGCCGCGATGATCGACTCGATCGCTATCCGCTCGACGGATCGCGGGCCCACGATGCCGATCCGCAGCCGGGACGGCGGCCGGCTGCGCGCTGCCGGAGCCGCTGCGCCGGGAGGATACTGGTCGGCGCCGGAAATCACGGAGGCTGGCGCGACCGACTCGACCAGCGCGGCCCGCAGCAGATCACGCACCACACTCTCGGGATTGCTGACGTGATCGGCCACGAAGAAGGCCAGGCCCACACCCTCAGGCAGCGGTGTCACGGCGATGTGCTCGATCCCCGCGAGCCGGTCCGGCCGGCCGCCGAGCATGTCGCGGATGGCATCGATATCCGCAGCCGGAACAGGACGGCCAAGGGCGAGCGTGGTCCCTACTATCTGCATGTCGCTCGCTATCGTCTGCGGCTGACGGGCCGCCGGCAACGGCCTTGTAAGGGACCGCAATAGGCCTGGCCGCTTTCGGCCAGTTCTGCCCGGCGAGTGCTCACGTCAGTGCAGGGGAAATGACGCTGCGTCACGTTTTTGCAACTAAACCGTCCTATCGTGGCTTAGGTCCCTAGTCAGCCGGTCCATGCCGTGTTCTCCTGGCTCTTAGACCGACGCCGTACGCCCGCCTGCTCCGCCAGGGAGTCAGTCGTGCGCTCGGCGACAGTGGCCAGCCTTGGTGCGGAGGAGGGCGATGATGGGCACCAGCGTCCTGGAGTTACTCGGGCTGGATCACAGGACAGAGTCGGTATACCGCCTCATGCTCGAGGAACCCCGTTTAGGGGTCGCAGGCCTCTGTCAGCGCCTGGCGCTGACCGAGCCAGAGCTGCGGGACGCCCTCGATGAGCTGACGCGGTACTCGCTGCTGCGCGAGTCGGGCGAGGCCGCCATCCGGCTGCGCCCGATCCGGCCTGCCATCGGGCTAGAGCTCCTGCTCACCCGCCGGGAAGAAGAACTCGCAGCACGCCTGCAAGACCTCTCGGCGGTCCGGGCGCAGCTCGCGGAGCTGGTAGCCGGCCGGGCTGAGCGGGAGGACGCAGCGCCCGCAGGTGCGATACGGCGGCTGCCGGGGCCGGACGCACTGCATGCCGAGCTGGAGCGCCTCGTCCAGCATGCCTCCGCTGAGTGGCTCACGGTGCTGCCGCGGTGCGCCGATTCCGCAGGTCATCTGGGCCACGCGCGGGCGCTGCACGCCGCGGCGCTTGGCCGCGGCGTCAGCGTCCTCAGCCTGTGCGCGGATGCCACCCGGCGCAACCTGGCGGCCAGGGCTTACGCCCGGTGGCTGACAGGCTCAGGCGGGCAGGTGCGCACGGCGCTGGTAATGCCGCCGAGCATCTCCGTCTTCGATCGGGAGACAGCGATCCTGCCGATCGACCCTGCCGATCCGAGTCAGGGCGCGGTCTGCACGACCGAACCGGGAATAGTGCGCACCGCGCGGGCCGTGTTCGAGCAGGCCTGGCAGGCCGCGATCCCGCTGTGTGAAGAAGAGCGGGCGGACGAGCGCGCCGAGCTTGCCGCGCCAGACCGCCAGCTGCTGCTGCTGCTGGCTGGCGGACTGACTGACGAGGCGGCGGGCTTCCGGCTGGGCATTTCAGCCCGGACCGTTCGGAGGCAGATGGCTGCCCTGATGTATCGCCTGGAAGCCTCGAGCAGGTTCGAGGCCGGGCTCAAGGCTGCCCGCCGAGGCTGGATCTGAGGTCGCCTCCGGGCCGCGGCAGGGATGCCGGCTGGACAGCACCCGCTAGACTTGCGGCACAAGCGCTGATCCGGCCATCACCGGGGAGCCTCCGGAAGAAAGGGCCTGCTCTGGCCGCCGTGGAAACGGCAGCCGGGCGGGCCTGACTAGACCCGGGCGGGTCCGGCCCGTCACAGCCGGCCAACGAGCGGTCGCGGGAACCAGGGCCTCAGCGGGCCAGGATCCGCGGCAAGCGAGGTGGTACCGCGGTGTGCTCGCGCGGGAGCGGGCGCGTCGTCCTCGCGCGAGTCAGCTACCGAGCACCGCGCCGCGAGGACGTACCGCCAGATGACCGTTTACCCCAGGGCCGAGACCGCCAAGGCAGCCGGCCAGCCCGAGACCGGCGTTCCCGCCCAGCCCAGCTTCCCCGAGCTGGAAGAGGGCGTGCTCGCCTACTGGGCCGCGAACGACACGTTCACCGAGTCGGTCCGCCAGCGCCCCGCCGAGCGCGACTTCGTCTTCTACGACGGGCCGCCGTTCGCCAACGGCCTGCCGCACTACGGGCACCTGATCACCGGCTACGTCAAGGACGTCGTGCCCCGGTTCAAGACCATGCAGGGGTGCCGGGTGGAGCGGCGGTTCGGCTGGGACTGCCATGGCCTGCCGGCCGAGGTCGAGGCCGAGCGGCTGCTCGGCATCTCGGGCAAGGCCGAGATCGTCGCCATGGGCATCGGCAGGTTCAACGAGGCGTGCCGCGAGTCGGTGCTGCGCTACACGCGGGAGTGGCGCGACTACGTCACCAGGCAGGCCCGCTGGGTCGACTTCGACCACGACTACAAGACGCTCGACCTCTCCTACATGGAGAGCGTCATGTGGGCGTTCAAGCAGCTATGGGACAAGGGCCTGGTCTACGAGGGCTTCAAGGTGCTGCCCTACTGCTGGCGGTGCGAGACGCCGCTGTCGAACCACGAGCTGCGGATGGACGACGACGTCTACAAGGACCGGCAGGACCCGTCGGTCACCGTGCGGTTCAAGCTGGAAACCGGGGAATGGCTGCTGGCGTGGACGACGACGCCGTGGACGCTGCCCTCCAACGAGGCGGTGGCGGTCGGCGCGGACATCAGCTACACCGTGCTGGAGAAGGACGGCGAGCGCTACATCCTGGCCCGCGACCGGCAGGCTGCCTACGAGCGGGAGCTCGAGGACGCCGCGATCGTCGGCGAGCTGACCGGCGCCGAGCTTGCGGGCCGCAGGTACGAGCCGCTGCTCCCGTATCTCACCGACACCGCGAAATTCGGCACCCAGGACGCGTTCCGGGTGATCATCTCCGACGACGTTACGACCGAGGACGGCACCGGCGTCGTGCACATGGCGCCCGCCTACGGCGAGGCGGACGCGCTCGCGTGCAACGCGGCCGGCATCCCGACGGTACTGACCATCGACGATCACGGTCAGTTCACCAGCGTGGTGCCGGATTTCGAGGGCCAGCACGTGTTCGACGCGAACGCCGGCATCGCCGCGAAGCTGCGGGACCAGGGCAGCCTGGTGCGGAGCCAGTCCTACACCCACTCGTACCCGCACTGCTGGCGCTGCCGTAACCCGCTGATCTACAAGGCGGTGTCGAGCTGGTTCGTCGAGGTGACCAGGTTCCGCGACCGGATGGTAGCGCTGAACGACGAGATCACCTGGGTTCCCGACCACGTCAAGCACGGCCAGTTCGGGAAGTGGCTGGAGAACGCGCGGGACTGGTCGATCAGCCGCAACCGGTACTGGGGCTCGCCGATCCCGGTCTGGCAGAGCGACGACCCGGCTTACCCGCGCACCGACGTCTACGGCTCGCTGGACGAGCTCGAGCGCGACTTCGGGGTCCGGCCCGACGACCTGCACCGGCCCGGCATCGACGAGCTGACCAGGCCGAACCCGGATGACCCTACGGGCCGCTCGACGATGAGAAGGGTGCCGGAGGTGCTGGACTGCTGGTTCGAGTCAGGATCGATGCCGTTCGCCCAGGTGCACTACCCGTTCGAGAACGCGGACTGGTTCGACAGCCACTACCCGGGTGACTTCATCGTCGAGTACATCGGCCAGACTCGCGGCTGGTTCTACACCCTGCACGTGCTGGCCACCGCGCTCTTCGACCGGCCGGCGTTCCGCAGCTGCGTGAGCCACGGCATCATCCTGGGCAGCGACGGCCAGAAGATGTCCAAGAGCCTGCGCAACTACCCGGACGTCAGCGAGGTGTTCGACAGCTACGGCTCGGACGCGATGCGCTGGTTCCTGATGGCGAGCCCGATCCTGCGCGGCGGCAACCTGATCGTGAACGAGCCGAGCATCCGCGACGCGGTCCGGCAGGCGATCCTGCCGCTGTGGAACAGCTACTACTTCTTCGCGCTGTACGCCAACGCCGAGTCGTACCAGGCCAGGGCCGCCACCGAGGGCGAGCACGTGCTGGACCGCTACATCCTGGCCAAGACGCGCTCGACGGTCGAGGAGATGGCGGCGCTGCTGGACGAGTACAACGTGCCGCAGGCATGCCACGTGCTGCGGGAGTTCCTGGAGGGACTGACCAACTGGTACATCCGCCGCTCCAGGGACCGGTTCTGGGCAGGCGACAAGGCCGCGCTGGACACGCTGTGGACCGTCCTCGAGGCGGTCTGCCGCGCCGCCGCGCCGCTGCTGCCGCTCACCACGGAGGCAATCTGGCGCGGGCTGACAGGCGGGCCAAGCGTGCACCTGGCCGAGTGGCCGGAGCTGTCGGCCTGGCCGGCCGATGCCGAGCTGGCGCGGGCCATGGACCTCGTCCGTGCCGTCTGCAGCACGGCGCTCGGCCTGCGCAAGGCGCGCCAGCTGCGGGTGCGGCTGCCGCTCGCCCGGCTCACGGTCGGCCACCCGGACGCGCAGTCGCTCGCGCCGTACGCGGACCTGATCTCCGATGAGGTCAACGTCAAGGACGTCGAGCTGCTGACCGATCCGGCCGGCCTGGGCACGTTCGAGCTTGCGGTCAACCCCCGCGCGCTCGGACCGCGCGTCGGCGCCAAGGTGCAGGAGGTCATCAAGGCAGTGAAGGCCGGGAACTGGGCGCCCGCTGGCGACTCGGTTACCGCCGCGGGCATCACGCTCGAACCCGGCGAGTACGAGCTGCGTCTGGTCGCGGCCGACCCCGACTCGACGTCGGCGCTGCCTGGCAATGCCGGCCTGGTCACGCTCGACACGAAGCTGACCCCGGAACTGCGGGCGGAAGGGACCGCGCGGGACGTGGTCCGGATCGTGCAGCAGGCCCGGCGTGACGCGAAGCTCGCGGTCACCGACCGGATCACGCTGACGGTCGGCGCAGCCGATCAGGTCGCCGACGCCGTGCGCGCGCACGCGGACTTCATCGCGGGTGAGACGCTCGCCGTGGACGTGCGCGTAATGCCCGCAGCGGACGTGCCGGTCGCGGATCAGCCCGTCGGTGACGGCGGGTCCGTGCGCGTCGCGGTCGCCGCGGTGTCATGACGGCCGGCCGGGCATCGGCTGCGATGTAACGACCTGCGCGATTCCGGTTGAACGCGCTGCCGCAGTGTGCTCCTGTTGTTCGTGGGCTGGGGTGCGAGGTGCAGCATGGCAAAGGACAGCCGTCCGACGCCGGATGAGCGATCCGGGAGATTGCCGCGCCGCGTCCCCGGCGCCGCCGGGCATAGCCCGGGCCAGTTCCGGCGTGCGCATCTGCCCGCTCCCGCCGCGCGCCATTCCGACGACCGTGACAGCCCGAACGCCGACCGTCCCGGCCCGCCGCCACCCGCGCCCGCGGTGGACGCGCTGCCCAAGCGCGTCCCTGGTGCCACCTCGATCAAGCCGCCGACCGCGACCGGGCCGGCCGAGACAACGCCCGCCGGCTCCGAACCGGGACCGCAGGACCCAGGGACCGCACCCGGCCCCGCCGCGCCAGGGGCCGGCACCGAACCGGGACCGCAGGAACCGGGGACCGCCGGGCCGCGGGTCCCGGCCAGTGCGGCCGGCGTTCCCAGGCCCGCTTCCCCGGCGGCCATGGCGGCGTCCGCCGCGAGTCTGGTCCGGGCGACGACGGCTGTCGCGCGAATGTTCCCTTCGGGGCCGGCGCAGCCTGCGACTGATGCTCGGCCGGTGCCAGCGCAGCCTGCGACCAGTAGCGCAACTCCGCCTGGCCCGCAGCCGGACGAGCCGCGCGAGCCTGGATCCGCGCGGGCGGACCGGGCGCCGGCCAGCACCGGCAGGCAGCAGGGCATGCCGCCGCACGGGCAGACCGAACGCAAGGTACCGGCGGGAGCGGCGCAGCCGCGCGCACCGGCGCGGCCCGCCCGGTCCCCCACCGGGATTGTCCCGCCGCCGTCCGGCGCGGCGCGGGGAAACCCGGCCGGCCCTGCGCGGGGATACCCGGTCGCGCTTCAGCGGCCCGCACGGCCCGCGCGCCGCTGGCAGCTGGCCGGCCTGATCATCGCCATCGTGCTGCTGGCCGGCGCGCTCGGCGGCATGCTGCTCACCCGGCACCCAGCCGGCCCGCACCTCAGCGCGGCCGGCCCCGGCAGCGGGCTCATCGCCGGCGAGACCGCCATCCGCGGCGAGGCGGTCTCCTGGATCACCGAGCAGGTCGACCACAACATCGCAATGGCCTGTGACGCGGTGATGTGCTCCGACCTGGCGCAGCAGGGCTTCCCGGCCGGCAACCTGAACGTGCTGCCGCCCACGGCCCCGGATCCGTACGGGTCTGAGCTCCTGATCGCCACCGCGGACGTGCGAAGTCAGTTCGCGAGCCGGCTGGCGTTCTACGCGCCGACGGTGATCGCGAGCTTCGGCAGCGGCCCGGCACGCATCGACGTCCGCGTGATCGCCAGCAACGGCGCCGCATACCAGGCGGCACTCAGGCGAGACCTGCATACCAGGAAGAGCTCGGGAGCCGAGCTAGCCGGGAACGAGCACGTCACGAGCACGCCGGCGGCCCGCGCGCGGCTGCTGTCCGGCGAGGTCGACATACGGCTGCTGACGGCGCTTGCGTTTCTCGCGAGCCAGGAGCCGGTCAGCATCGTCGCGTTCGGCAGCTTCGCGCCTGGCGCGGCCGCCGGGGTGCCCCTGCGCTGGGCGTACCTGGCGGAGTCGGACCCGGCGGCCCGGCAGCACGCCCCCGCGTACCTGAAATCGCTGATCACGTTCGCGCGCAACCTGCGCCCGCCGTACGCACCGCTGGACGTGGCCGAGGTGACGCTGTCGCCTGGCCACAGTGTCCTGCGCATCGAGTTCGCCGCGCCGAGCCCGCTCGGCCTGATCCCGTCCTGAGCACAGAAAGGCAGGGACGGTGAGTCGCTCATAGTAATCATCTGATTACTTGTAGTAACTTCCCCGCGAGGGCCGCAACCACAGAACTCCGCGCGCGCTCTCAGCAGCGGGAGGCCAGAATGCAGAATCTCGGGGGATCCACGCCGCGGTCCGGTGATCGCGGTCCACTGCAGTCGCGGCGCAGCGTGCTACTCGCGGCCGGGTTCGCCGGCGCGGCAGCGGTCGCAGGCGGATACGAAATCATGCGGCCGCGGCCGGCCGCGGCCCGGACCATCGGCCAGCAGGCGCCGGTCTGGCTCAGAACCCGGGTTTCGGGGCCGACGCCCGGCGACTGGGACGCACTGCGCCGCAGGCTGTCTACCGACAAGCTGCTCCGGCCGGGCGAGAGCGGCTACGGAACCGCGAAGCTGCTCTACAACCCGCTCTTCAACAACCTCGAGCCGGCCGGCGTCGCCTACTGCAAGAAGGCCACCGACGTGGCACAGTGCGTGAATTTCGCGCGCACCTTCAAGCTGCCGGTACGAGCGCGGGCGGGCGGCCACAGTTACGAGGGCTGGTCCAGCGTCAACAACGGGCTCGTGATCGACGTCTCGGAGATCAGCTGGTTCAACAACGGCAGCGGCAACAGTGTCAGCTGCGGCTCTGGCATCGACCTGATCAACTTCTACAACGGCCTCGCCGGGCACGGAAAGGCGGTGCCCGGCGGCTCCTGCCCCACGGTCGGCATCGCGGGCCTGGCGCTCGGCGGCGGCATCGGCGTGCTCGCCCGCGCGTACGGACTGACCTGCGACGCCATCGAGTCGCTGGACATCGTGACCGCGGACGGCAGCATCCTCAGCTGCAACGGGAGTAACGCGCACAGCGACCTGTACTGGGCGAGCCAGGGCGGCGGCGGCGGCAGCTTCGGCGTCGTCACCGCGTTCACGTTCCGCACGCACAATCTGACCAGGCTCGTGACCTTCTTCCTGAGCTGGCCGTGGTCGGCCGCCAGGCGGGTCGTATCCGGCTGGCAGTCGTGGATCCCGCACCAGCCCGACGGGCTGTGGTCCAACCTCATCCTGTCCGCCCCGGCCGGGAGCGGCGGGCCATCGATCGGCGTCGGCGGCACGTTCCTCGGCTCCACGACCGCGTGCCATCAGCACCTGGAGCAGCTCTTTCACCTGGTTGGCAGCGCCGGAGTGGGGGTTCCGGTGCAGCGCACGTACCTCGGCGCGATGCTGCACGAGGCGGGCTGCACCTCGGTGCACGGGTGCACGTCACCTCGGGTGCCGTTCTACGCGAAGTCCGACTTCTTCTCCAGGTCGCTCAGCAGCGCCGGCATCGACGTGCTGATCCGCAACATCGAGGCGCTGCGCGGTGTCCGCGGCGCGCCCGGCGGGGCAGGCAGCATCGCCTTCGACGCGCTCGGCGGGGCCGTTAACCGCGTGCACCCGCAGGCCACGGCGTTCGTGCACCGGGACGCGCTGTGGGACGCTCAGTTCTACACCCAGTGGAACTACCCGGGCACCGCCGCAGGCCGGCGGAACCAGTTCAACTGGATGACGGAGTTCTGGCAGCAGCTGCGCCCGCACGCGAACGGCCAGGCCTACCAGAACTACGTCGACTCCGCCCTCACCGACTGGGAGCAGGCGTACTACGGCGTCAACTACCCCCGGCTCCAGCAGATCAAGGCGAAGTACGACAAGAACCAGCTGTTCACGTTCCCGCAGGCAATCCGGCCTGCGGCCGCGACCGGCTGCGATCTCGACTGCTAGCCCGCCAGCGGCCCGGCTACTCGATCCTGGTGGCGATCGGCGTGGGCAGCTCGACCGTGCGGCCCACCGTGCACAGCCGGTCGTGTGACCGGCGCACCGCGTCGGGCAGGATCGCGCGCGCCTGGTCGCCGTCTTCGCCCTCGGGAAAGGTGACGCGGTACGTGACCGTGATGTTCGCCAGGTGATTGCCGCCGTCGTCGCGCACCTTGTCGGCCTCGACGTCGATCTGGAACGACTCGGGCTCGGACCGGCGCGAGGTGAGGATGTCGACGTCGATCGCGGTGCAGCCGCCGATCGCGATCAGGAGCAGTTCGGTCGGCGTGAAGTCCGCGCCGTCCCCGGTCCCGAACACGATCCGGCCGCCACGCGAGTTCACGGCCGCGAACCTGCCCGGCGCGAACCGCTCGACGGTGAGCTTGCGGTGGGTGCTGTCAGTCGCCATGCGGTCCAGCCTGCCAGATGCCGCTCAGCTCGCGAGTGACTGGACGAAGTCAGCGATCTGACGCAGCGTGCTGCACTCCCTGACCTGCGCACAGTGCGGCGCGTACTGCGCCATCACCGAGTCACCCTGATCCCAGTACCGCCGCGGCTCGGGATTGAGCCAGTAGAGCCTGCCGACCCGCTCGGCCACCTCGGCAAGCGACGCGACGGCCGGGTTCGCGTAGTTCGTCCTGGCGTCCCCTACCACGAGCACGACAGTGCGGCGGGAGAACTGACGCGCGTACTGGCTGGCGAACTCCCGCAGCACGTAGCCATAGTCGGAGCTGCCGTTCAGCCGGATCGCGCCCCGCGCCGCCTCCGCCGGGCCGAGCTGCCGGCCCGCCGACCTGGCGTCGCTGACCAGCTCGGTGATCTCGGCGAGCCCGTCCACGAAGGAGAACGCGCGCAGCCGGCTGAGCCTGCTGTCCAGCGCGATCAGGAGGTTCAGGGTGAACCGGGAGAACGACGCGACCGACCCGGATACGTCCGCCAGCACCACGAAGTCGGGCCGGGGCGGCGGCGCGGGCTCGGTGGCGAGCCGGAACGGCACACCGCCGGTACCCATCGCCAGGTGCAGGGTGCGCCGGACGGACAGCCGCCGTTTCTTGTACGCGGCCTGCTGAGCGAGGATCTTGCTCAGCCGCTGCGCGAGCGGCCCGATCGAGGCGAGCATCGCCTCCTGCTCGGCGGCGGACGCGTTCGCGATGTTCACGTCCTCGGCCAGCCTG
>Ga0335078_10000838_pt1 | contig 47049 bp, 42 predicted proteins | sample Lox_Sample_32_FD_206711 | JGI IMG/M metagenome (GOLD analysis project Ga0335078, IMG submission 206711) | Soil microbial communities from Loxahatchee National Wildlife Refuge, Florida, United States - Lox_Sample_3.2 | ecosystem: Environmental > Terrestrial > Soil > Wetlands | place: USA... | reverse complement strand
GCTCGCTCCAGCGAGCCCTTCGGCAGGACCAGGGAAAGCAACGACGGTAACCCCATTCAATATCCGTAACGCGACGGCTTACCCGACTGTAGCCCGCCAGCGCGGGTCACCGGCCTTGCGGCCCGGCCGCCCGCGGGTCAGCCGGAGGGCTGCCCGCTCACCGGTATCTGCCGCCCGGTCACCGAGGCGGGCCGGATCCGGATCCAGAACGGACGGTTCACGGCAGTGGCCCACGGATGCAGGCCCAGGCGGGCTAGCCGCCGGATCTCGGCGTCCTCGTACACAATTTCCGCGTGGCCGTTGACCAGGACGCTCCACCCCGACCGGCTCCGCGGGTCGTAAGCGTCGGCCTCGAAGGCGACCAAGCCCTCCCCCTCGGCCGCTGACAGCTTGGACCCGCGGGCGGTGCAGAAGACCACGTCCTGCCCGTCAACGACGAAGTTGACCGGCAGGAGCACCACCTCGCCGTCGCAGTGGAAGCCCACCCGCCCCACCGGGACCGAGCCCAGCAGTCGCAGGCAATCATCGAGCGGCAGGATCTCGAGCCCCGCGTGATCGGTGGAAAGCACCGGCATCTCACCCTCCTGCACGGTAGGGCGTGAGCCCGCCACGTCGCGGGCAGCGCCACGGCGATCAGCTTCTCCCAGCCATGGTGCGCCGTCGCACCTGGTACCCGCAGCGGCCCGAGGTCCCGGAAATCCGGGTCTTTCGGCCCCTGCCTGCGGTTCGCCTCCCCGGTTCGCGATCCTGCTCGACCCGATCCTGGCCACCATGGTGATGATGTTCGTGTTCGACGCGGTCGTGGTCGCGGTCGGCGTCGGCTTCGGTTTCTCGGTGCACTGGGCTGGCCTGGTGGTGCTGGCGGTGCTGCTCGGGTTGCTCATGATCATGATCGCGGCGTTCTCCACCGCCGCCGCGCTCACCAGCAAGGAGATCAACGGGTTCGCCGCGATCGTCAACGGCCTCAACCTGCCGGTGCTGCTGCTGGCCGGGGTGCTGCTCCCGATCTCCCTCGGGCCGTCGTGGATGCGTGTCCTCGCGCACTTCAACCCGCTGTTCTACCTGGTCCAGGCGTCGCGGGTGCTGGCAGCTGGCACCCTCGCCGCCGCGGCCGTCTGGCAGGTATTCGCCGTGCTCGTTTCGCTGTGCGCGCTGGTGCTCGCCTGGGCGACCAGCATCTTCCGCAAGGCGGTGGCATGACCTGGGGTCACCAGGGATGAAATCGGCGACGGCCGTTTCGGCGATCCTCGGCTGGTCCGAAAATGCGCCTCAGCCGGGGCAGGGCCACCATCATTTTCGCTTATGATCTGTTTGCCGCGAATATTTCCGCCGCCCCGCCCCGCCCCGCCCCGGCCCGCCCCGGCCCGCCCCGGGCTAGGCGTACCGTGCGCAGCAGGACAGGGCAGGCCCGCCCGAACTGAAAGGTGAGGCGTGGAGCCCAGCGACCGCTCCGCTCCGGAGGTCGGACTGGCCTACAACCAGAAGCGGTCCGCGCTGAGCTGGCCGCTGATGCTCACGGGCCTGCTTGCCATCGCGGTCGGAGCCGTGGTGGCCATCGTGTGCGTCGTGCTTTCACTGACCGTGAGCAAGGGATTCGTCGTGCTGTTCGCCGCGGCCGCGGCCTGGACCATTTTCTGGACGAGGGTGCTGCGGTCGAAATGGCCGACCGGGATCCGGGTGGACGCGACGGGGATCAAGATTGGCGACAAGCGCGCGCTGCCGTTCGCGACCAGCCAGAGTCAGACGGTATTCGCCTGCTCGTGGTCCGCGGTCCGCGCGATTGCCGTGAGCGAACGGTCCCGCCAGCGCAGCCTGCCCAGGCAGCCGCCCGGCAAGGCCGGAAGGGGCCGTATCCTGGCCATGCTCAGCCGGCTGCCGGCGCCGTTCACGCCGGCTGTCCTGGTCATTGACGTGGATCCGGACGCTGCCGGGGCCCCGCAGACGCGACTGGTTGACAACGCCTACGGTTTCGGGGCTCCTCCCCGGCGGTGGATGACGGCCACCCGGCGTCCCGATGCGCTGCGCGCCGCCTTGACGCAAATGCCGGGCTGCCCGCCGGTCGCTGACCACGTCGGCCCGGACTTCCCGGACTTCCCGGACCTCCCGGACCTCCCGGGCGTCCCAGGCGTCCCAGGCGTCCCGGACGTCCCGGACGTCCCGGACGTCCCGTCCCAGCCCGGGTCAGCGGCCCCGCCGACCGCCGACCCGCCGGCCGCCGACCCGCCGGCCGCCGACCCGCCGATGCGGCGCGGCGCCACGTCCAATCGTCACGACTTAGTAACTATCCGGCGTAGGCGACATAGCGGCATATACAGTAGGCCCGAAATCTTGACGGACGGGAGTTTCGGGTGGCCTTTTCCCTGCGCACCGCGTTCACCCTTGCTGCGGTACCGGCGCTCTGCCTTATGGCGGCAGGCTGCGGCGGCAGCGGTGATCCCCTGGCCGGGCTCAGCGCGAAGCAAGTGCTTACCAAGGCTGTCGACAACCTGAAGTCAGCACCCTCGTTTCACCTTGCCGGCACCGTCAGGCAGAACGGCCGCATCAGCATGGACCTCACCTACAAGCGCGGTACCGGATGCGAGGGCACGCTGGGCCTGAGTCAGGGCAGCATCTACCTGCTGGCAATCGGTAGCACAGCGTGGTTCAAGCCGAACCGGGCTTACTGGGACTCCGTCACAGGGGGCAGCGCGGCGGCATCGTCTGTGCAGGCGATCGTCGGCGGCAAGTACCTGAAAACGTCCACGACCGCCAGCAGCGGCGCCGCCGGGCTGGCCCAGCTCTGCGACGCGAACTCGCTTGCTTCCTCGTTCACCTCGCCGAAGGACATTGTGAAGGGGGCCACCTCCACGATCAACGGCCAGCAGGCGCTCGCGCTGAAGGATCCGGCCAAGTCGTCAGTGATGTACGTTACCGACTCCAGCAGCCCTCAGATACTGAGAGTGGTCGGCAACCAGAGCAACAGCGGAGGCCTGGTCAACTTCACCGGCTACGGCAAGTCGGTCACCCTGAAGGCGCCGCCGGCCAGCCAGACGATTGACGGGGCGCAGTACGGGTTCTGACGCTCCGACGGCCTAGCCTGGCCGCGTCTCGACCGCGGCTCCCTGGCGGTCAACGTCCAGGGCGAGGACCTGCCAGGCGGCGCCCGCGGCGTCCGCGATCGGCTGCACGGTCTGCGGGCCCGGGTCGTTGCCCGCCATGGTGAGCGCAAGCACCGCAGGTCCGGCACCGGAGACCACGGCCGCGATCCCGGCCGCCCGCAGCCGGCGGATCAGGTCGGTCGTGGCCGGCATCGCCGCGGCGCGGTACGGCTGGTGCAGGAAGTCCTCGGTGCCCGCGAGGAGAAGGCCCGGGTCGCCCGTCAGCGCGGCGATCAGCAGAGCCGCGCGGGCCGAGTTCGCCGCCGCGTCGGCGTGCGGGACCACGGCCGGCAGCACCTGCCGCGCCTGGGCGGTAGGCAGCGGATTTTCCGGAACGCATAGCACCGGGGCCAGTCCCGCTACCGGCACCAGACTGGCCGACTCGGCTCCGGATGCCGACATCCAGGCAATCGTCAGGCCGCCGGCCAGGCAGGCCGCCGCGTTGTCCGGGTGCCCCTCGAGCCGCGTCGCCAGCCGCAGCAGCGCGCGGCCGGCCGCTGTCGGCACGCCCGGCCCGCGCCCAGCCCCCGGGTCGGCGCAGGCGTGCCCAGCCGACGGGGAACCAGCCGGCCCGCGCCCAGCCCCCGGGTCGGCGCAGGCGTGCCCAGCCGGCGGGGAACCAGCCGGCCCGCGCCCAGCCCCCGGGTCGGCGCAGGCGTGCCCAGCCGACGGGGAACCAGCCGGCCCGGGGGCAGCCCCCGGGCGAGCCCACGCGGGGCTGACCGGCTGGACGCCGGTCTCGCCGGAGTCGGCCGCGAGCGCCCGGGCGGCCAGCAGGCCCGCTACGATCGCGGCTGCGGAGGAACCGAGGCCGTATCCCTGCGGGATCGCGTTGACGCACCGCAGCCCGATCCCGGGCGGCTGGCAACCAAGTTCGGCGAACGCGGTCCGCATGGCCCGGATCACCAGGTGCGCTTCCCCCGCCGCGGCGGCGTCCTGCCCCGCGCCGGACACCTCGATGGACAGTCCCCGGGCGATGATCCGCGCCTCAACCACGTCGTGCAGTCCCAGTGCCAGGCCCAGGGCATCAAAGCCGGGCCCCAGGTTCGCGCTGGTCGCCGGGACTCGAACGGCGACCGGCCGGGCTGGCCACCTCAACGAACTTGTCTTCACGCCAGCCCGAGCTCGGCAGCGGCGGCGCGCACGTCGGCCGGTATGGTCACCGGCGCTGGCGCCGCCGACACGGCCCAGTCCGGCTCCTTCAAGCCGTGGCCGGTGATCGTGCAGACCACCCGGGACCCGGCAGCCACCTGGCCGGCCTCGCGGGCCTGGAGCAGGCCGGCCACCGCTGCCGCCGACGCGAGCTCGCCGAAGACACCTTCCTTGCGCGCGAGGAGCCGGTAGGCGGCCAGTATCTGCCGGTCGGTCACCGAGCCGATCAGGCCGCCGGACTCGTCGCGCGCCGCCTCGGCCAGGCCCCAGGAGGCCGGGTTTCCGATCCGGATGGCGGTGGCGATCGTGGCCGGTGCCTGCACGGGCCTTCCCGCGACGATCGGCGCGGCGCCGCTGGCCTGGAACCCGAGCATGCGCGGGCCCCCAGTGGCACGGCCCAGGCTCACATACTCGGTGTAACCCCGCCAGTAGGCGGCGATGTTGCCCGCGTTGCCGACCGGCAGGCAGTGCACGTCCGGGGCGTCGCCCAGCGCGTCCACGATCTCGAATGCCGCGGTCTTCTGGCCCTCGAGCCGGTCCGGGTTGACGGAGTTGACCAGCACGACCGGGTAGTCGGCCGCGAGTTTGCGGACCAGTTCCAGGCAGTCGTCGAAGTTCCCGTCCACCTGCAGCAGCCGCGCACCGTGCACCAGCGCCTGGGCCAGCTTGCCGAGCGCGATGTTGCCGCGCGGCACGAGCACGGCGCAGGTCAGGCCGGCCTTGGCCGCGTACGCAGCGGCGCTCGCGCTCGTGTTGCCGGTTGACGCGCAGATCACCGCCGTGGCGGCGCGGCCGACGGCCGCGCTGACCGCCACCGTCATGCCGCGGTCCTTGAACGACCCCGTCGGGTTGCCCGCCTCGACCTTGAGGTAGACCTCGCAACCGGTCATGGCCGACAACGCCGCGGCCGGCACCAGAGGCGTACCGCCCTCGCCGAGGGTCACCACGGGCGTGGCCTCGGTCACCGGCAGCAGGTCGCGGTATTCGGTGATCACTCCCCGCCACTGCGGCGTGGCGGTCGCCGCTGTTACGCCATTCATTCGCCTTCCTCGCCTTCAACCCGCATCACGCTGTCAACCGCCCGCACTGCCTCCATCGCGGACAGGTCGGCCACGGTTGCCGCGAGCGCCGACTCGCGGGCCGTGTGCGTGACGATCACCAGGTATGCCTCGTTGCCGCGGCCTTCCTGGCGGACTGCCTTGATCGACACGTCGTGCCTGGCGAAGGCCTCGGCAACCGGTGCGAGCACCCCGGGACGGTCCGCCACGTCCAGCGCCACGTGATACCGGGTAAACGCCTCGGACATAGGCAGCACCGGAAGCTCGGCGTAGCTTGGAGCGTCCGGGCCCCGGATCCCGGCGACGCGGTTGCGCGCCACCACCACGAGATCGCCGAGCACGGCGCTGGCCGTGGGGCCGCCACCCGCGCCCGCTCCATAGAACATGAGTCGGCCGGCCGACTCGGCCTCGACGAACACCGCGTTGTAGGCGCCGCGCACCGAGGCGATCGGATGGTCCCTGGGAACCATGGCCGGATGCACCCGGACCGAGATCCCGCCGTCGCAGCGCTCGCAGATCGCGAGCAGCTTGACCACGCAACCGAGGACGCGAGCCCCGGCGATGTCCGCGGCGGTCACTGCCGCAATTCCCTGCCGGTAGACGTCGTCGGCGGTGACCCTGGTGTGGAAGGCCAGGCTGGCCAGGATCGCCGCCTTGGCCGCCGCGTCGAAGCCGCCGATGTCGGCGGTGGGGTCTGCCTCCGCGTAGCCCAGCGCCTGCGCCTCTTTCAGCGCGTCGCCGAACTCCGCGCCGGAGCTGTCCATCTGGTCGAGTATGTAGTTCGTGGTCCCGTTGACGACCCCGAGCACGCGGCGCACCGCGTCGCCCGCCAGCGACTCGCGCAGCGGCCGCAGCAGCGGGATCGCCCCGGCCACAGCCGCCTCGTAGAAGAGGTCCGCGCCGTGCTCACGGGCCGCGGCGTGCATCACCGCGCCGTCGGCACCAAGCAGTGCCTTGTTCGCGGTCACCACGGACTTGCCGGTCCGCATCGCGGCCAGCAGCAGCGAGCGGGCGGGCTCGATGCCGCCGATCACCTCCACCACGATGTCGACGTCCGGGCGGGTGACCAGGCCCATGGCGTCGGTCGTGACCAGATCCCCGGGAACTCCGGCCGCGCGGGCACGCCCGGCGGGATCACGGACCGCCACTCCGGCCACCTGCAGCGGCGCGCCGACCCGGGCCGCCAGGTCCACCGCCTGATCGCCGAGCAGCCGGAACACCTGGGAGCCCACGGCGCCGCAGCCGAGCAGCGCCACCCGCAGCGGAGCACCCGCCTCCCGGTGTTGAACATCTGGCGCCGCGGCATCCGGCCGCGAATCACCCGGCCGCGAATCATCATGCCGCGAATCTTCATGCGGCGGCACGCCCTCCGAGCCTGCTCCCATGGAGGTCCCTTCCGGCCGGTCACGTCCCGACAAGGCTATCTAGCGGCGCGGGTGCCGTCGCCACCACTGCGCCCGCTGCCAGCGCCATCGTCAACTTCCCGCCGTCATGAGCTGCGCGAAGGTCCAGGCGTCCGAGACCATCGAGCGCAGGTCTCGTTCGGGGCTCCAGCCGAGGTCAGCGGCTATCGCCCGTGAGGAGGCGACGAGTACCGCCGGGTCACCCGGCCGCCTCGGCGCCACCTTCACCGGGATGTCAAGGCCGGTGGTCTCCCGGCACGCGTCGAGCACCTCCCGGTTGGAGTAGCCGGTGCCACTGCCCAGGTTGTAAACCGTGTGCCGGCCGGGGGCGGTGGCGTCCAGTGCCAGCAGGTGCGCCTGAGCCAGGTCGCAGACGTGGATGTAGTCCCTGATGCAGGTCCCGTCGGGAGTCGGGTAGTCGTCACCGAACAGCCTGACCTTCTCCCCCGGCCGCTGCGCGGTCGCGAGCACCGTGGGGATCAGGTGCGTCTCAGGCTCATGCCGCTCGCCGCGCCAGGTGCCTGCGGCGTCCGCGTACGCTCCGGCCACGTTGAAGTAGCGCAGGCTGACCGCGCCGATCCGGTGCATCCGGGCGTACTCGGCCAGTGCGGTGTCTACGGCGACCTTGGACGCGCCGTACGGGCTCGACGGCCGGACCGGGTCGGCCTCGGTGATCGGGATTCGTTCGGGCTCCCCGTAGACCGACGCGGTCGAGGAGAAGACGATCCGGCGGGTCCCCGTGACCCGCATGGCCTCGATCAGCGCCAGCGTGCCGCCGAGGTTGTGCGTCCAGTACCGGTCCGGGTGCGCGACCGACTCGGCTACCAGCGACTTGGCGGCAAAATGCAGGACCGCGTCGATTCCGGTCGCGAGCACCGCCGCGGCCTCGTCGCGGATCGCGGCGCGGCGGAAGGACGCGGTCGGCGGCACCGCCCCCGCGTGACCGGTGGAAAGGTCGTCGATGACCACGACATCGTGGCCGGCGTCGACCAGCTGGGCGGTCACGACGCTCCCGATGTACCCGGCGCCGCCGGTGACGAGCAGCCTCATGCCACCTCCCGCAACTCAGCCGCCTCAGACGCGGTGTCGCTGGTGAGCGCAGTCATACCCGACTCGCAGCCGTTGGCGCTCATAGGACCCAATGCTAGGCGCGGACCGCCGTCCGCCACGCTGGCAACCTGGGTCACCGGTCACCCCCAGCCCGCGGTCACCCCCGGCAACGCACAGCGAACCCGCCAGCCCCGGCAACGCACAGCGAACCCGCCAGCCCCGGCAACGCACAGCGAACCCGCTGCCCCGGCAACGCAGCAACCCTGGATGGCGGGTGACTCTCAGATTTCCGGCCAGGAGTGCACGGGCTCGTTGGTCTGCATGCGCTGGATATAGCCCAGCGTCATCAGGCGCAGCGCCTCCTGCCGGCTGGCGTTCCGCCGGTCGGTAAGCTTCCGGACGGCTTCGGACTGCCAGGTCGCCCCGGTCCTGCCGGACAGGCAACGCTGCTCGACGATGCCGAGCAGTCGCTTGGTGTCGCCTGGCTCCACGCCCCAGCGCTCCAGTCCCTCGAATGCCATCGGAAGCAGGCGGCGCAGGACGAGCTCGGTCACCGGGACCTCGCCGAGGCCGGGCCAATAGAGCCTGGCGTCGATACCGTGCTTAGCCCCCTCGGCCAGGTTGTCGGCTGCCGCCGCGAAGGACATCTGGGTCCATACCGGGCGTTCGGTCTCAGCCAGCGCGCGGACCAATCCGTAGTAGAAGGCGGCATTGGCCATGATGTCGGCAACGGTCGGGCCGGCTGGCAGCACCCGGTTCTCCACCCGCAGGTGAGGCATGCCACCCACTACCGCGTACACCGGCCGGTTCCACCGGTAGATCGTACCGTTGTGCAGCGTCAGCTCGGCAAGGTGCGGCGCCTTTCCGTGATCGAGGGCCGCGGCCGGATCCTCGTCGTCGCACAGCGGCAGTAGCGCCGGGAAGTACCTCAGGTTCTCCTCGAAAAGGTCGAACACGGACGTGATCCAGCGCTCGCCGAACCACACGCGGGGCCGGACTCCCTGCTCCTTGAGCTCGTCTGGCCTCGTGTCGGTCGCCTGCTCGAACAGGATGAGCCTGGTTTCCCGCCACAACTCCCGCCCGAACAGGAACGGGGAGTTGGCGCCGATCGCCACTTGCACTCCCGCGACCGCCTGGGCGGCGTTCCAGTAGCTGCCGAACGACTCCGGGCTTACCTGCAGGTGACACTGGACGCTGGTGCAGGCAGCCTCCGGGGTGATCGTGTCGATGTGGGTGAGCAGCCGCTCATTGCCCTCGATCGCGATCCGCATCTCCTCACCGCGGGCCGCGAATATCTGCTCGTTCAACAGCCGGTAGCGCGGGTTCGCCGACATCGCCTGCCCGCCAACGTCGCTTTGCCGCAATGTTGGCAGGATGCCGATCATTACCAGGTGGCTCCCGGCCTGGCAGGCCCGGGCCTCGGCATGGCCAAGGCTGGCTCGTACCCCGCGCTCGAGCTTCGACAGGGCATCGCCGGCCAGCGGCCGCGGCGGCACATTGATCTCCAGATTGAACTGGCCGAGTTCGCTTGCCCAGCTCGGATCTGCGATCGCGCCGAGTACCTCGGCGTTCTTCATCGAGGGCAGGCCGCTCTCGTCGACCAGGTTCAGCTCGATCTCGAGCCCGACCCGCCGCGGCTCGATCTCGAACCTGGACTCCCGCAGCATTCGCGCGAACACATTCAGGCAACAGCGCACCTTCTGCCGGTAGGCGCGGCGGTCCTGCTGGCTCACGCTGATCGCTGGGACATCTCTGCCCATCGGTCCCCTCCCGCTCCCTGGCCATGGGCAGCAATCGTTGTCCCAACCCTCGCACGCCGGAGGGCCCGTGACCAGGTAGGAATATCATCAGTTCAGGACCAGGCCCGACCGCGGCACCTCATTCGAGCAACGGACCGCCAGGGACGATCCGGCTGGGGTTGAGGTACGGGCACATCACGATGCCCGCCTGTCCGCCGCGGGGTCGTCATGTAATGAACCCCGGCCGGGCACCGGCGATCCCGGCTGGGTCAGGAGGGCTCACTGCGCGCCAGCGCGATCGCCTCGGCCTCGGGCATCAGGCGGCCGCGGCGCTCGGCCGACGTGAACGCGTCTTCGCCGAGGGCCAGCCGCACCGCGGCGACGGTCTGCCGGAACCGGGCCAGGTCGGGGCCGAGCACCGGCGCGCCGATCGCCTCGCGCAGCGCTTGCGAGGCGCCCAACAGCACCGCGGACCGCTCCGCCAGCCCTGCCGCCGCGTCCACGCCGGCCATCTCCTCCAGGCTTTCCGCTACCGACCGCCGCTCGCCAATCGCCTCGGCGTGCTCCAGACCGCGCGCCTGGAACGACCGGGCTGCGTGGTAGTCCTTCCGTGCCAGGGCGACCAGGCCGAGGTTGGTCAGCACCACGCAGGCCAGGCGCCGGTCGCCTACCTGCTCGGCGAGAGTCAGCGCCTCGGCGTGCAGTTCCGCCGCCCGGTCAGCGTCGCCGGTGTTCTGCAGGACGGTTCCGAGGTTCGTGAGGGCCCCGCCGATCAGCTTGCGATCTCCCAGCTTTTTCGCGTTGGCCAGGTGTTCGGTGAGCCGGGAGGCGGCTAGATCGAAGTCGCCCTCGTTGATCGCCACGACGCCGAGGTTGCCCAGGATCAGCGTGGCACGCCGCAAGTCTCCGGCGGCGCGGAACCGCGACATGCTCTCGGTGTAGTACGCGGTCGCCAGAGCCTGGTCGCCGGTATGCAGGGCCAGCCTGCCCAGGCCGCTCAGGCAGCGGGCCATCACGCTCGACGCGCCAGCGCGGCGGGCCAGTTCGAGCGCCTCGGCGTAAATCGCCTGGGCGTCCGGGTACTCGCCGCGGACGTGCGCGGCGGCGCCAAGCTCGCCCAGGCAGTTTGCCGTGCGCGCGTCGTCGCCGAGGCCGCGCCAGATGGCCAGGCTCTCATTCTGGTATCGGCGCTGGGCTTCATGATCAGCCTGAACATAGGCTAGCTGGCCCGCTCCGTCCAGGGCGGCCGCCCGGAGCCGGGGGTCGGCCCCGGGCCCGGCAGCAGCGAGTGCCGAGTCGAGCCACCGGCGGCCGAGGCTAGCGTGGCCGCGCACCTGCCAGAACGCGGCGAGCGGCCCGGCCAGCGCTAGCGCTAGCGCTGATTCCGGCTGGCTGAGCGCCCATTCCAGGCCGACCCGGATGTTTTCCAGATCGGTTTCCAGAAGGTCCAGCCAGGCTTCCTGATCAGGTCCATCAAAATCCGCCTGGCCGGCGTAGTCCAGCAGCCAGGCGAGGTGGCGCTGGCTCAGATGCTCCTGTTCCCCGGCCCGAGCGAGCTGCGCACGGGCGAACTGATGCACCGACTCGAGCATGCCGTAGCGCATACTGCCGCAGCGTTCCTCGGTAGTCAGCAGCGAGCGGTCTACCAGCGCCGTCACGGCCTCGAAGACGTCGCTTACGCAGAACTCGCCGTCGGGGACCACGGCCTCGGCGGCATCAAGGGTGCATCCGCCCGCAAACACCGCCAGCCGCCGGAAGCACACTCGCTCAGCATCGCTGAGCAGGTCGTGGCTCCACTCGATTGCTGCCTGCAGGGTCCGGTGTCGCGGCAGTCCGCCTCGGCTGCCACCGGCCAGCAGCCGGAACCGGTCATCGAGCCTGGCCGCTAGCTGGCCAGCGGTCAGGGCGTTCAGCCTGGCCGCAGCCAGTTCGAGAGCGAGCGGAATGCCGTCCAGACGCCGGCATATCTCGCGCACCGCGCCAGCATTGCCCTCGCCCAGCGCGAACCCGGGCCGGGCGAGCCTGGCACGATCACAGAACAGCCTGGCGGACTCGGCCTGGCCCACGACCAGTGGATCCTGCTCGTCGGGGGGCGGCAAGGTCAGCGGCGGCACCGGCCAGGTGGCCTCCCCCGCCACGTTCAGCCTGGTCTGGCTCGTGGCCAGGATGCGCAGCAAGGGGCAGTGCCGCAGCAGCCCGCAGATCAGGCTAGCCGCGGCGTCCAGCACGTGCTCGCAGTTGTCGAGGATGACCAGGGCCTCGCTGGTGCGCAGGTGCGCCGCGATCGTGTTGGCCAGCGGGCTTCCAGGCTCTTCCCGTATCCCCAGCGCCGAGGCCGCAACGGCGGTGACCAGGGCGGGCCCGGTCACCGCGCCGAGTTCGACCAGCCAGACTCCGCCGGGAAAGCGGCCGGAGGCCAGCTCTCCGGCCTTGATGGCCAGGCGGGTCTTGCCGGAACCTGCTGGCCCGGTCAGCGTGAGCAAGCGTGACAGCCCGAGCAGGTCCTCGATCGTGGCAAGCTCGGATTCACGGCCGATGAACGAGGTGGTCTCGGCGGGAAGCCAGCCCGGTGCGGGAGCCGCGTCCGGCATCGGCTCCGATGCGGGCGGGGGCACGGGCGGGGGCACGCCGCGCGAGCCCGCCGGGTCCGTCACGCCGGTCTTCGGGCTGGCCGGACGCCACTCCAGCGAGTGCTCCTGGCGCAGGATCGCCTCCTGCAGCCGCCGCAACGAGGGATTCGGGTCAATGCCCAGTTCGTCGGCCAGCACGCCGCGCAGGTCCGAATATGCCTGCAGCGCGTCGGCCTGGCGGCCGCAGCGGTACAGGGCGAGCATTAGCTGGCCGCAGAGCCGCTCCCGCAGCGGGTGCGCCGCAGCGAGGCCTTCGAGCTCACCGATGAGGCTCGCATGACGGCCGCAGGCCAGATCCGCTTCTGCCCGGTCCTCGGTCGCGGCCAGGCGGGCTTCCTCCAGCCTGGCTATTTCCGCCTGCGCGAAGGCGAAGTCTGCGATGTCGGACAACGCCGGGCCGCGCCACAGGCCGAGGGCCTGGCGCAGCCGGGCGGCGGCCGCATCCGGCCGCCCGGCAGCCATGTTTTCCCGGGCCGCGGCCACCAGACCGTCGAACTGGTGAGCGTCGAGCTCTCCGTCCTGAAGGACGATCCGGTACCCCGGCGGGTGGGTGGCCACGGCCTCGGAGCCGGTCCCCAGGGCACGGCGCAGCCGGGAGATATATACGCGCAGGGTAGCCATGCAGTGCGGCGGCGGCTGGCCGGCCCACACGTCATCGGCGAGGCGGTCAGCGGACACCACTTGGCCGGCCGACAGCAGCAGCCGCGCCAGCAGGGTGCGCTCCCTGAGCCCGCCCAGGTCTTTCGCGACGCCCCCGTCGGCCACCTCGACCGACCCGAGAATGCGGAACTCGACGACGGCCACCACCTCCCCTGGGGCTGCGGCCAATGGTAGGCGGCATTTCACCCGATGCACGCCATTGGCGTCGCTCGGCCGCTGCGTAGGATCGTGCCGTGACTGCTTCGCTTCGTACCTGGGGCTGGACGGACCCGCTGTGGCGAAAGTCCGCGATCAGCGCCTTCGTCAGCTGAACGCCGTGATCGAGGACTGGGCCAGGCCGGTGGTGCACTGGGAAATCGTGGCCCGCGACACCGAGGGCCAGGCGGCCTTTTACCGTGAGCTGTTCAACTGGGAGATCGGGGCCGGCCCGATCATGCAGGTACCGTCCGGGCTCGGCGGCCCCGAACCTGGGCCCGGCGGTCACATCCGCCACGGGGACCGTCCCGGGGTCATCCTTTACGTGCAGGTGCGCAACCTGCGCGCCTCGCTAGCGCACGCGGTCCAGCTTGGCGCCACTGTCGTGGCCGAGCCATTCGACGTTCCCGACGGCCCGACACTCGCCGCTGTAAACGACCCGGAAGGCAACCCCCTGGTGCTCGTGCAGCAATGACCCGATCCGCTAATCCAGCGGCTGGTAGCGCTCGGTGGTGACCGATGACCTGTCCAGCAGAGCCATGAACCCTCGAGTCACCGGGTCCTTCTCCCACCGGGCATCGCAGGCGTCGGCGTCCGCAGCGGAGCGCCACAGGTCGATGACGATCCAGCAGCCCTCCGGACCGCGGGCTGTGGTCCTTCGGAGCAGGCCGGGCTGCTGATAGGCGAACTCCTCCTGGACCTTGCGGTCGGCCGCGAGGAACGCAGCCTCGTCACGGCCGGGACCGAGGCGGAACCTCATGATCTCGATCATGGATAAAGCCTAAACGGCCCGCGCAGCGCAGTCCTGCCAGCCAGAACTAGTGCACAAACTGCTGGCCCCGCAACGTGTTGTGAACTAGTTCGCCGGCGGGGGCGGCGGGGAGCGGGGAGCGGGGAGCGGGGGGTGGTGTTTGGGGGTGTGTTAGCGGAGGCGGGCGGTAAGTCAGGGATGCTGGGGCTGGTCCCGTTACCATGGTTACGGCGCGGCAGGATGTCTGAGCTTCGGGGCGTTCCGCCGTTTGGGAGGATTGGGTGGAGTTCGGCCTGCTCGGGCCGCTGGTGGTGCGTTCCGGCGGGGTCCGGGTCACGGTGTCGGCCGGCAAGCAACGGGTGCTGCTGGCGGCACTGCTCGTATGCCCGAATCAGGTCGTTCCCGCTGCGGAGCTGGCCAGGTTTGTGTGGGAGGGCAGCCCGCCGGAGACCGCGCGGGTGACTCTGCAGAACTACGTGAAGCGGTTGCGCCAGGCGATGGGGCCGGCCGGGTATGAGCGGATCGTGACCCGCCCGGCGGGATACCTGATCGAGGTCGGGGCGGGAGAGCTGGATGTGGCCCGGTTCGGCGAGCTGGCGGCGGCCGGGCGCGCGGCGGCGCGGGCTGGGGCATGGGAGGACGCGTCGGCGCAGCTAGGCGCGGCGCTGGCGCTCTGGCGGGGGCAGCCGCTGGCCGACGTGCCCTCGCGAGCGCTGGCGCTGGGTGCGGTACCACGGCTGGCGGAAATGCGGCTGGACGCGGCGGAGGCATGGATCGACGCCGAGTTGAACCTGGGGCGGCACCGGGATGTCGTCGCGGAGCTGCAGTCGCTGGCGGCGGCCGAGCCGCTGCGGGAGCGGCTGCATGAGCTGCTGATGCTGGCGTTGTACCGCTCCGGGCAGCAGGCGACGGCACTGGCCGTCTACCGGCGGGCCCGCCGCAGGCTGATCGACGAGGTGGGCATTGAGCCCGGTCCGGGGCTGCGCGGGTTGAACCTGCAGATCTTGCGTTCCGATCGGGCGTTGCTGCTGGCCGCGCCACCTTGCGGCGCCCCCGGGAGGGCGGGCGCCGCAGCGGGCGGGACGACGGGCGCCGCAGCGGGCAGGACGGCAGGCGGGACGACGGGCGCCGCAGCGGGCAGGACGGCAGGCGGGACGACGGGCGCCGCAGCAGGCAGGACGGCAGGCGGGACGACGGGCGCCGCGGCGGGCGGGGTGGGGGCGCCGCGGCAGCGCAGCGCGGTCGATGACTCGGAGGGGCCGCTGGGCGCGTTGCGGCCCAGCCTGCTGCCCGCCGCGGTGCCGGATTTCACTGGCCGCGCCCGGGAGCTGCAAGAGCTGCGCGCCGTGCCCGGCCAGCCCGGCCGCCCCCCGCTGATCACCGTGATCGACGGGACCGCCGGAGTGGGGAAGACCGCGCTGGCGGTGCACTGGGCACGCCACGCCTCGGCGGACTTCCCCGATGGCCAGCTGTATGTGAACCTGCGCGGCTTCGGCTCCGCCGAGCCGCTGCCGCCGACCGAGGCGCTGCGCGTCTTCCTCAACGCGCTTCAGGTCCCCGCCGCGCAGATACCAGCAACCCTCGACGGGCGTCACGCCCTGTACCGCAGCCTGGTGGACGGGAAGAAGATCCTCATCCTGCTCGACAACGCCCGCGACCCCGCGCAGGTCCGTCCGCTGCTGCCGGCCACCCCCACGGCTCGGGTGCTGATCACCAGCCGCAGCGAGCTGGCCAGCCTGGCGGTCACCGAAGGCGCGGGGCAGATCTGCCTGGACGTGCTCACCACCGCCGAAGCCCGCCAGATGCTGGCCCAGCGGGTCGGGCCCGCCCGGATCGCCGCCGAGCCGCAGGCCGCCGACGAGCTGATCGCGCTCTGCGCTCAGCTGCCGTTGGCCCTGGCGATCACCGCCTCCCGAGCCGCGGCCCACCCCCACTTCACTCTGGCCGCCCTCACCGCCGAGCTGCGCGACGCCCGCGGCCGCTTGGACGCGCTGTCGACCGGCGAGGACGCCACCGACGTCCGCGCCGTGTTTTCCTGGTCCTACCAGAGCCTGCAGCCCGCCGCCGCCCGGATGTTCCGGCTGCTCGGCCTGCACCCGGGTCCCGACATCACCGCCGAGGCCGCTGCCAGCCTGGTCGGCCTGGCGCTGCCCGAAGCCCGCCGCCTGGTGCGCGAACTCACCCGCGGCCACCTGCTCGCCGAGCCTGCCCCCGGCCGTTACGCCTTCCACGACCTGCTGCGCGCCTATGCCGCCGAGCAAGCCGCCGCCACCGACGACCGGGACTGCCACGACGCAGCCATCGGCCGGGTCCTCGACCACTACCTGCATACCGCCTACAGCGCCGCCGTGCTGCTCAACCCCTCGCGTGAGCCGATCACCCTGACTGCGCCACGGCCCGGGGTCACGCCCGAGCGGCCGACCGGCCACCAGCAGGCACTGGAATGGTTCGAAGCCGAGCACCACGTGCTGCTCGCCGCCGTCGCCCTGGCCGCCGACACCGGATCCGACACCCACGCCTGGCAGCTTCCCCGGGCCATGGCCGACTACCTCCACCGCAGAGGGCACTGGGACGAAGCGATCGCCACCCAGCGCACCGCGCTGGGCGCCGCCACCCGCCTCGGCGACCAGGCCGGGCAGGCCGGGGCGCTGCTCCTGCTCGGGCTCCCGTACGCCAGGCTCGGCGACCACGACCAGGCCCGCGCCGTCCTCACGCAGGGCCTTGACCTGTATCGACAGCTCGGCGACCGCGCCGGCGAGGCCCGGACCCACCTGCGCCTGGGCTCGGTGTCGGGGTTCCAGGGCCGCGGCGAGGAGGCGCTCAGCCACGCGGAGCAGGCCCTGGCCCTGAGCCGGGCCATCGGTGACCGGGCCGGGGAGGCAGCAGCCCTCAACGATGTCGGCTGCTGCCAGGCCGAGCTCGGCGACCCCCGGCAGGCTCGCGGGATCGGTAAGCAGGCTCTCGACCTGCAGCGCGCGCTCGGCAACCGGGCCGGCGAGGCCGTCGCGTGGGACAGCCTCGGCTACGCCGAGCATCAGCTCGGCCGGCTTTCTGACGCTGCCTCGTGTTACCGGCATGCGCTTCGCCTCTTCCGTGAGCTCGGCGCCCGCGTCTTCGAAGCCGGGACCCTCACCCGCCTCGGCGATACCCAGCACGCCGCGCAGCAGCCGGACGCTGCCCGGGATGCCTGGCAGCAGGCGCTGGAGATCCTTGTCGGCCTGCGACACCCCGATTCCGCGGGGGTCAGGGCCAGGCTCCGGCAGCTCGACTCGGCGGGAGCGCCGGCCTGACCATGATGCCGCGGGTCATTTGGCGGTCCGCGCAGGCATCTGCTCAGATGGGCGCATGGCCATCACGCGGCACAGCGGGCGATGGACGCTGGAGGACCGGTTCGCCTCTCCCTGGCACTACCTGCCGGTCGAGGTCCCGGCGGGCGCTTGCGGCTTGCGGGCGGAACTCGAGTACGAGCGGTCCGGGACTGTCCTTGACCTGGGCTGCATCGCACCTGGCGGGTTCCGCGGCTGGTCCGGCGGTGCCCGCCGATCATTCGTGATCAGTCCCGACTCGGCGACGCCCGGCTACCTGCCCGGCGATCTCGAACCCGGGACCTGGCTGGTGATGATCGGCCTGCACCAGGTGCCGCCCGGCGGAGCCGAGTACCGGCTGACCGCGGAAGTGAGCGGCACCCCGGGCCGGCTGGCCCCCCGCGAGCCGCCCGGTCCGCTGCCGCCGCCCGCCGGCCGACAGCCCCGCCGTGAGCTGCCAGCCGGCGCCGGACGGCACTGGCTGGCGGGTGACCTGCATACCCACACCGTGCACTCGGACGGAGCCATGACCGTGCCGGAGCTGGCCAGGTTCGCGGCCGGGCGGGGCCTCGACTTCACCGCGGTCACCGACCACAACACGATCAGCCACCATGCGGAGCTGCCAGCCGTCGCCGCCGCCTACGGGATCATCCTGCTGCCCGGCCAGGAGGTGACCGTGCAAGCCGGCCACGCGAACGCGTTCGGCGGCATCGGGTGGATCGACTTCCGGGAACCCGCGGATACCTGGCTGGACGCCACCGAGGCGGCTGGCGGGCTGCTGTGCGTCAACCACCCGATCGGCGGGGACGTGAGCTGGACCATTCCGATGACACGGCGTCCGCCGCTGGCCGAGGTCTGGCACTGGAGCTGGCTCGACCCGCACTGGACCACGCCGCTGGCCTGGTGGCTGGCCTGGGATCCCGGCGCCATCCCGGTCGGCGGGAGCGACTGGCACCGCCCCGGGGACGACGCCCCGCCCGGATCGCCGACGACCTGGGTCGAGTGCGCCGAAGACGGCCCGGCCGCGGTGCTGGACGGGCTGCGCGGGGGCCGGACGGCAATCTCAGCCAGCAGGGACGGGCCGGTCTTGCTCCGGGTGGACGGCGAGCTCGTCGCTGCCGGAGCGGAGGGCACCATCCTGGTCGGCCCGGACGGGCCGCTGGCCAGAGTACGCGGACCGCTGGCGAGGCTCCAGGCTGGCGCCGGGTATCACCGGCTGACGGATCTTTCGGGGGCCACGCTGGCCCTGACCGGATAGCGTTCTGTGCGGCGTTCGCGTCGCGTCACGCCGGGCGAGCGGTGACCTGGAACACCGGGTAGCCGGGCGCGATCTGGAGCAGCTTCTCGTCCGGCGCGTCCGGGCCGATGCCGTCGAAGAACATCCCGACCTCGAACTTCCACCGCTTCAGGTAAGCGCGCAGCACTCCCGGCTTCTCCTCGTCGGTGAGTTCCCTGGCGCTGAACGCTTCCACGCGCCGGCCAACCCGCAGTTCGCCGCCGCCGGCGACGCGCAGGTTGCGCGACCATTGCGTGTGGCCTCGCGGCGAGACGAGGTAACGGCTGCCCTGGTAGGTGAGCAGGTTGACCGGCGTGCTGCGCCACTCGCCGCTCTTGCGGCCTCGGACGGACAGCACACGGCTGCCAAGGATGCTGATGCCGGAGCGGGTCAACGTGGCGACAACCGAGTTGAACAGGCTGTTCATCCGGCGGCCCATCGGCGTGGCCGGCGTCACGTACCGGGGTGCGGGATTGTCGGGCATCGGGATTCTCCTCCGCGCTGGCGGTGAGCGGCGCTCTCTGCCACCAGGGTGACAGAATCGGTGGCCATTATGGTTGCCGGCCCGAAAGGACGCTAGTGACACCGAAGCCGCGATGGGGAATCACTCTTCCGCTGCCGGGGATGCCGCTGGCCGCGCAGCGCGAGGTCGTCTCCCGGCTGCCCGAGCTGGGCTACACCGACGGCTGGACCGCCGAGGTCAACAGGGCCGACGCGTTCACGCCGCTGGCCCTGGCCGCGCTCTGGGCCAGCGAGCTGCGGCTCGGCACCGCCATCGCCCCGATCTACACCCGCGGCCCCGGCCTGCTGGCAATGAGCGGCGCCACGCTGGCCGGCCTAGCACCGGGACGTTTCGTGCTGGGCATCGGCACCTCGTCGCCGGTCGTGGTGGAGCAGTGGAACGCGGTCGAGTTCGGCCGGCCCTACCAGCGGGCCAGGGACATGCTGCGGTTCCTGCGCCGGGCGCTGGCCGGGGAGAAAGTCACGCAGGAGTACCAGACCTTCCAGGTTAACGGGTTCCGCCTCGAATTGCCGCCTGCCACACCGCCCGCGCTGGCGCTCGCCGCGCTCCGGCCGCAGATGATCAGGCTGGCCGCGGCGGAGGCTGACGCGGCGATCACGAACTGGCTGGCGCCGGGTGACGTGCCCAAGGTGCGCGCCGTCGCGGGGCCCGACTGCGAGCTGGTCGCCCGGGTCTTCGTCTGCCCGACGCCGGACGCTGAGGTTGCCCGCGCCATCGGCCGGCGGCTGATTGCCGCCTACCTGACCGTGCCCGCCTATGCCGCGTTCCACGCCTGGCTGGGCCGGGGCGAGGCGATGCGGCCGATGCAGGACGCGTGGGCGGCCGGCGACCGCACGGGCGCGCTGGCGGCGATCGGCGACCAGCTCGTCGACGACCTCGTCGTCCACGGCGCCCCGCAGGCCTGCCGGGAACGGGTCGCCGAGTATCAGGCCAGCGGCCTGGACACGCCGGTCATCGCGATCGTCCCGCCGCCCGGGGCCAGCGTCGCCGACCTCGTCGGCCAGCTGGGCGCCGGCGGAACGTAGGTCCGGCGCAGGATCCGCCCGGCCCGGGCGCTAGAGCTGGCCCACGTCGGTCAGGCGGATCACGGCCGTGCCCGCCTCGTCCGACGCCGCAAGGTCGACCCGCGCGCTGATGCCCCAGTCGTGGTCGCCCGCGGGGTCGTCGAATATCTGCCGCACCGACCAGTGGTCCCGCTGCCTGTCAACGATCAGCAGCGCCGGCCCCCGGGCGTCCGGGCCGGTCCCGATGTCCTCATGCTCGTCGAAGTAGGGCCGCAGCGCCTCGGCCCAGGCACCGGCGTCCCAGCCCGCCTCGGCGTCGAGCGCGCCGAGATCGGAGTACCTGCGCAGCGCGGCAAGCTCGACCCGGCGGAAGAGCGCGTTGCGGACCAGCACGCCGAACGCCCGCCGGTTGCCGGTCACCGCCGGGGGCCGCTCGTCGATCGGGGCGGCCGGGACATCGGCCGGGTCGCGCAGCCGCTCCCACTCGTCGATCAGGCTGGAGTCGACCTGCCGCACCAGCTCGCCCAGCCACTCGATCAGGTCGCTGAGCTCGGTGGTCCTGGCCTCCTCCGGCACGGTCTGCCGCAGGGCGCGGTAGGCCTCCGCCAGGTAGCGCAGCACCAGCCCCTCGCAGCGGGACAGCCCGTAGCAGCCGACGTACTCCGCGAAAGTCATCGCTCGCTCGTACATGTCCCGCGCCACCGACTTAGGCGCAAGCTGGTGATCGGCGACCCACGGATGACCCCGCCGGTAGATCTCGTACGCGCCCTCCAGCAGGTCGGCCAGGGGCCTGGGGTAGGTGACCGCGTCCAGCAGGTCCATCCGCTCCTCGTAGGAGATCCCGTCGGCCTTCATCTGGGCAACGGCCTCGCCACGCGCCTTGAAGAGCTGCGCGGCGAGCAGCTGCCGCGGGTCGTCGAGGGTGGCCTCGATGACCGACAGGACGTCGAGGGGGTACTCGGGCGCGTCGCGTTCCAGCAATTCCATGGCAGCGAGCGCGAGCGGCGAGAGCGGCTGGTTGAGCGCGAAGTCGTCCTGCAGGTCCACGGTCAGCCGCCAGTGCCTGCCCTGCTCGTCCGGCTCGGCCAGCCGCTCGACCACTCCCCCGGCCACCAGCGCGCGGTAGATGGCGAAGGCCCGCCGGATGTGACGGCGCTGCGCCGCCGGTTCCTCGTCGCTGTCGGTCAGCAGGTGGCGCATTGCCCAGAACGCGTCGCCGGGCCTGCTGATCACGTTCAGCAGCATCGCGTGGCTCACCGCGAAGCTGGATCGCAGCGGCTCAGGCTCGGCGCTGACCAGCCGGTCGAAGGTGGGCTTGCCCCAGGACACGAACCCCGGCGGCGGCTTCTTGCGCACCACCCGGCGCCGCTTCTTCGCGTCGCCGGCCGCCTTGGCCAGCGCCCGCTCGTTCTCCACCACGTGCTCCGGGGCCTGGACCACCACGTAGCCTGTCGTGTCGAAGCCGGCCCGGCCCGCCCGGCCGGCGATCTGATGGAACTCGCGTGCCTGCAGCAGGCGGCTGCGGCTGCCGTCGTACTTGGACAAGGCGGTGAGCAGCACCGTGCGGATCGGCACGTTGATGCCGACGCCGAGGGTGTCAGTGCCGCAGATGACCTTCAGCAGGCCGGCCTGGGCCAGGGTCTCCACCAGCCGCCGGTATCTCGGCAGCAGGCCGGCGTGGTGCACCCCGATGCCGTGGCGGACCAGCCGCGACAGGGTCTTGCCGAACCCGGCGGTGAAGCGGAAGTTGCCGATCAGATCGCCGATCGCGTCCTTCTCGGCCCGGGCGGCGACATGGACGCTCATCAGCGCCTGGGCCTGCTCTACCGCGGCGGCCTGGGTGAAATGCACGATGTATACCGGCGCCTGCCGGGTGGCCAGCAGTTCCGCCACCGTCTCGTGCAGCGGCGTGAGCACGTAGGAGAACAGCAGCGGCACCGGGCGATCGGCCGAGCTGACCACGGCCGTCGGCCTGCCGGTGCGCCGGGTCAGGTCCCGCTCGAACCGGCTGACGTCGCCCAGCGTTGCCGACATCAGCACGAACTGAGCCGACGTCAGCTCGATCAGCGGCACCTGCCAGGCCCAGCCACGGTCGGGGTCGGCATAGAAGTGGAACTCGTCCATGATCACCTGGCCGACGTCGGCCCCGGTGCCGTCCCGCAGCGCGATGTTGGCCAGGATCTCAGCGGTGCAGCAGATGATCGGCGCCGAGGCGTTGACGCTGGCATCGCCGGTCATCATGCCCACCCTGGCCGGCCCGAACAGCTCGCACAGGGCGAAGAACTTCTCCGACACCAGCGCCTTGACCGGCGCGGTGTAGAAGGTGCGGAGGCCCTGTGCCAGCGCGGCGAAATGCGCGCCGGCCGCCACCAGGCTCTTGCCGGACCCGGTCGGCGTGGCAAGGATCACGTTGGCGCCCGATACGATCTCGATCAGCGCCTCCTCCTGATGCGGGTACAGGGAGAGGCCCGCCAGCTTGGCCCAGCCTTCGAAGGCGCCAAAGACATCGTCGGGCCCGGCGGTGCCCGGCAGGTGATCGATGAGCGTCATGACCTGTCTATCGTGCGGCCAGGCGCGCGGTGAAGGGAACATCGGGGGCCTTGCGGTCGTGGAAGGCCGGCCCGGCCTCTTCTGCAACGCGGATATCCACGTTCTGCTTCCCCGCGGCCGCCTCTTCTGCCCGGGGCGACCTGCCCGCGCTGGCTAGGCGCTGCTGTCAGCCGTCGAGAGCTTCGGGGGTCGACGGGACGTCGATGGCGTGCTCCCGGAGCGCGGCGAGGGGCACGATGTGCAGGGCCCGCTCGTGGGTCGAGGCGAGCACCACGTAGGCGGCCGCTCCGTCGCGGTGGGCCCGCAGCCAGTTCGCCGCCGTCACGCACCACCGGTCTCCCGGCACCAGGCCGGGGAACTGGAACTCGGGTCTCGGAGTGGACAGGTCGTTGCCGATCCGCCGCTGGTGCTCGAGGAACTCGGCGGTCATCACCGCGCAGATCGTGTGGCTGCCCCGGTCCTGCGGCCCGGTGTGGCAGCAGCCATCGCGGTAGAAGCCGGTCACCGGGTCGTTGCCGCACGGCTCAAGCTCGCCGCCCAGCACGTTGCTATCGCCCATGCCAGCAGTATCCCTTAGGGCCCGACGCCCAGCCCCGGTTACCCGCCAGCGCCGGGCGTTCCGTCCCGGCGCCCGGCAGGCCTGGAAGCGCCGCGGCGCCGGCGATGCCGCGCCCGGCCGGGGGGCGAGATCTCGTCGGGTGTCTGGGGGGTGCTGACCGGGGCGACGGTTCCCGGCCTGCGGTCATCGAACGTCACCTCGACCTGCTGTTCCTGACGCCGCTGGTTCTGCAGCGCCTGCAGGGCCATGCTCGCCCGGTCTGCCTCGGTGAGCGGCGGCTGAACGATCGCCCGCGGCCACAGCCTCCTGGCCAGGACCACGTTGATCTCCGCGGAGTACAGGGTGATCTCGACGGCCAGGTAGATCCAGGCCACCAGCCCGAGCACGATCGCGAAGACGCCGTATGCGGAGTTGCTGTGCAGGAAGTGGTGGACCAGGTAGGTTCCGGCGATCTGCAGCACAGTCCAGGCAAGTCCGCCCACGATCCCGCCCGGCAGCAGCCAGCGGCTGTGCACGCCCTTCGGCGTCAGCACGCGGAAGGCCCCGAGGTACATCCCCACGTTGACCAGCGCGGCGGCTAGCTGCGCTAGAACCGCCAGGATGACGGCCTTGTGGCCGTAGGTGTTGAGGCTGGCGAGCAGGGTCGTCACGATCACGCCGACGCCGAGGAGGGCGAGGAAGAGCGCTGCGCGGCCAAGGCGCTGCAGGTAACCAGGCCGGGCCGGGCCGGGCAGGTTCCAGACCTGCTCCATCGTGAACAATCCGGCCTGGGCCAGCCCCGTGGCGCCCCAGATCAGCACGAGCAGGCCCACGATCAGCCCGATGACGCTGGAGCGCCGGAGCTCGTGGACGTTGCCGGTCAGCTCGTGGCCGATCAGCGGGACCTGGCGGGCCACGGCGCTCACGACCTGCTGACGGAAGGCCGGGTCGGCCGCGGCGACGAGGCCCAGGATGGTCACCAGGATGAGCAGCAGCGGGAAGAGGGAGACGAAGCTGGAGTACGCCAGGTTGCTGGCCAGCACGCCGCCGTTGTCATCCCCGTATTTCTTCACGACCGCGTAGGCGAACGCCGTCGGCGTGTGCCGCTGCTGGGCGGCATCCAATCTCCGGATCGCCCGTTCGATCGGATTCATTCGCGCCACCCCGCCTCCACCTGGAGTTTGCGCTGCCCCGCTCCGGCCCGCCCAAACCCCGCCCGGGCACAGCTGGCGGGCGGTACCGGGACGGGCGGTACGCTGGGCCGCATCGAGCGACCCTGGACGGGTAAAGGTCGGCGAGAAGGGTGGATCGGTGTCAGGCGAAGGAGATCTGGAAACGGTGTCGTCCCGGGAAGGTTCTGCGCCGTTTGATACCAGCGTGGCGCATATTGCCCGGGTCTATGACTACTGGCTGGGCGGGAAGGACAACTACGCAGCCGACCGGGAAGCGGCGGAACAGGCGATTGCCGCGAACCCCGGGATCCGGGCAGGGGTCAGGGCGAACCGGGCCTTCCTGGCCCGCGCGGTCCGCTACCTGGCTGGGGAGTGCGGCATCCGCCAGTTCCTGGACATCGGCACCGGCATCCCCACCGCGGACAACACTCACGAGGTGGCCCAGTCGGTAGTGCCGCAGTCCCGGGTCGTGTACGTGGACAACGACCCGATCGTGTTGCTGCATGCCCGCGCGCTGCTGGCCAGCGGCCCGGCGGGCACCGCCGACTATATCGACTCCGACCTGCGCGACACGGACAGAATCCTGGCGGGCGCCGCGCGGACGCTGGACTTCGGCGAGCCCATCGCGGTCATGATGCTCCTGGTGCTGCACCTGATTCCCGACTCGGATGACCCCTACGGGATCGTGAGCAGGCTGAAGGCGGCCATCCCTCCCGGAAGCTACCTGGTGATCACGCACGTGGCCTCGGACATCGAGGTCGACGCCATGGCCGAGATGGCTCAGCGTCTCAACCAGATGGTGGCCCAGAAAGGCACCATGCGCGACAAGGCGGGCATCATGCGCTTCTTCGACGGCTTGACCCTGGTCGAGCCCGGCCTGGTGCAGCCGCAGCTGTGGCGCCCCGCCGGGCCCGTCTCGTCGGCCAACGTGGCCGCATGGAGCGGCGTGGCCAGGAAACAGTAGGGCCGGCCCGCCGCGGCCGCCTGATCAGCGATCCCGGATGATGGCGTTGATGACCTTGGCAGTGGACGCGGCCGGGGTCGCCTCCAGGCACAGGCGTTCCATGACTGCCATGTAGTGGTCGACGGTCTCGCGCTTGTCCAGGTACAGAGCGCTGGTGAGCTGCTCGAGGTAGACCACGTCCGGCAGGTCCCGCTCGGCGAACCGCATGATGCTGAACGGACCGCCCGCCGCGGCGTGGGCGCCCGCGGTGAACGGGATGACCTGGATGGTCACGTTCGGCCGGTCGGCGGCCTCCAGCAGGTGCTGCAGCTGGCGGCGCATGACTCCCGGACGCCCGGCCGGGCGGCGCAGCACCGCCTCGTCCAGCACCGCCCACAGATGCAGCGGACCGGGCTCGGTCAGCAGTGCCTGGCGCGCCATCCGCAGCGCAACCCGCTGCTCGATCTCGGCGGCCGGGGCACCCTGATGGCCAAGCAGCGTGACCGCGCGGGCGTAGTCCTGGGTCTGCAGCAGCCCGGGAACGAACTGGATCTCATAGGTCCGGATGCTGGTGGCCGCCTCCTCCAGGCCGACGTATGCCTCGAACCACGCCGGCAGCACGTCGGAATAGTCGTACCACCAGCCGTGCGCGCTGGCGCTGCGGGCAAGCTCCCGCAACGCGGCACGTTGCTGCTCGTCGGTCACCTCGTAGAAGGTCAGCAGGTCGGCGACGTCGCGGTCCTTGAAGCCGACGCGGCCGGTTTCCATCCGGCTCATCTTCGAGCCGGACGCCCGGATCACTTCCCCGGCGTCCTCCAGGGTGATCCCCTGGTCCTCGCGCAATCGCCGTAGCTGGGCGCCGAGCAGCCGGCGCGGCACCGTCGGGCCACCGCCCGGCGCTGCGTTGATGCGGCGGAGAGCAGAGCTGTCATTGCGGGCACCAGGACTGCCCTCGGGCTGAGCCATGATCATGTGCGCCCTTCACCGGCCACCAGACCACCGTAGTTTCCCATGCCGCCGGAACCCGTGCCAAGGATACGGCCGACTGGATCGGCCATTTCGGCAATGAACAGGCATGAATGCGAGATAACGCCTCCCTGCGCCGTGTGTCAGCTCCTGCCCCGTGTGTCACAAATGATAAGTGACGTCGGCGTGTGACGAGGCTTCAACGGCCATCGCGGCCGGCCGCGTGAGGCTCGCGCCGGGAGGGGCGGCCGACCGGCACCGGGCGCCAGGCGGCGGGGTCGCCGGGCCTGGCGGTGAAGTCGTACCGCAGCCCGTCACGCGACAGCGCGACGAGCGATACCGACGTCGTCCCCCAGATCCGCCCGCCGCCGAGGTCACGCCGCACAATCAGGGCTCGCGGATCGTCTGGCGCGATGCCGCCGCCGTTCATCAGCGGGAGCCATGCGCCCCAGGCCTGCGCGAGCGGGCCGTCTGGGCGCGGATCCGGCCGCGCGGCCGCGCGCAGGCGCGGCAGGAAGTGCTCGACCCGGGCCCGCTCCTGCTCGCGGCTGGTGCCCGGTCCGCCGTCCAAGCCGCCGTTCACCACGATATGCAGGCCAGTGCCGATCTCGGTGTCGGCCAGACACTCGCCGTCCCAGCTCCATAGCACGGCCCGCTCCGGCTCGACGCTCAGCAGGTGAAACGGATCGAAACGCGTCAGCCCGGCCGCGGCGAGCTGCCCGGTCTCGGCCACGTCCAGCGGGAGCACCCCCCGCGTTCGACGCGACCCGGCGGGCGCCATCCGGCCACGCCCGTTCAGCACGCACGTCACGCGCAGCGCGGCGGGAGCGACCGCCAGCCACGTCCCGCCGGCCAGCAGGTCCCTTCCCCCGGTCAGCCCCGGATGGTCGGGCCAGTGCCGTCCAGGCGGCTCCCAGGCCCGGTCGGCCATCTCGTCGCGGACACCGGCGAGCAGCGCCGGCGCGCCGGGTTCCAAGCTCACGACAGCGGTGCACATAGCCTCTATTGGAGCAGATCCCGCGAGGCAGCGAGCCACCCGCGCGCCCGTGAGGACGCAGCCAGCGGGGCGGGCGGCAAACAGGGTGAGTCTGGCGGGAACGCCGCGGGGGACGCGCGGTTCTCACCCGCCGCGGGTGACGACCGGCAGGCACGTGGCTGGCACCGTGGACCGCGACGGGACTGCCAGAGCGACGGCGCGATGCCGCCGGGCCGCCTGGCCGGTCAGTTCGGTAATACCGGGGAGGTCGGCAATGCCCAAGTCCGCCAGCACGTTCGTCCTGGTGGCGACGTATCCCGACGAGGTAGCGGCACGGGACGATTACCAGGTCCTCAAGGAAGCGCACGCCGCGGGCCTGGTTGGTTCCTACGACGCGGCCATCGTCACCAAGGACGCGAGCGGCAGGGTCCACGAGAACAAGGATGAGACGGCCACCCGCCACGGCGCCTGGTGGGGCATTGCCGCCGGGGCGGCGGTGGGGATCCTCTTCCCGCCATCGATCCTGGGCGCGGCCGCGGCGGGGGGCGTGATCGGCGGGGTCAGCGGGCACCTGGCACGCGGGATGTCGCGGCCGCAGGCCAGAGAACTCGGCGAGTTCATCGACCCGGGCCAGGCCGGCCTCATCGTGGTCGGCGAAGACAGGGTCGAGGAGGCCGTCAGGGGTGCCGTGGCCAGGGCGGAGAAGCAGACCGCCCGGGAGCTTGACGTGGACCCCAGGGATGTCGACGCCGCGTTGCGCGAAGCCGTCAGCGATATGTGAGACGCCGCGCGAACACCGTGCTGCCCGGGTGACGCGCGGGCGCGCGGGCTTCCGCGCCGGTTTACCGCAGCGTGTCCAGGGCCGATCACGCTGCGGTTATGGCGCTTTTTGCCAGCGGCGGACCGCGAGCAGGCCAGGAACGACGGACAGCGCGGCCGTCCAGCCCGCCAGGTGCAGGACCGGTACGACCAGCGGGCCGCCATCGGCGATGGCCCGGACCACCACGACGGCCGAGGTGACCGGGTTGACCTTGGCGACCGGCTGCAGCCAGCCGGCCAGCTGCCCCACCGGGGCGTAAGCCGCGCTCACGAACGCCAGGGGGATGAACGGGAAGAACAGCGCGCGCTCCGCCGTCTCGACATCCCCGATCAGCAGGGCCAGCCACGCGCACATGATGCCGAGCGCGGTGCCGAACCCCATCGCGACCGCGATGATGCCCGCGATCCCGGCCAGGCCGGTGCGCACGTGGAAGCCCAGCAGGTACGCGACGCCGATCATGACGAGCGCCTGGGCGAAGAAAACCACGGTGTCGGACACGGACCGGCCGATGAGCACCGCACTGCGCGGCATGGGCAGCGAGCGGAACCGGTCCGCCAGCCCCGTGGCCGCGTCGCGGACCAGGGCCAGCCCGGTCACCGGCGCCGTGAGCACGACATTCTGGATCATGATGCCGGGAATCAGGAACTGCCGGTACGGGCCGCCCGTCACCGAGGCGAGGTTCTCCATCACCGAGACGAACAGCACGAGGATCAGCACCGGCTGCACGAGCGGGTAGACGAGGCGGCCGGGGTTGCCGCGCAAGACCCGCAGGTATCGTCCGGCGATCAGCAGGCTGTCCCGCACCAGGCGGCCGGGCCCCGGGCGCTCGTGCCTCCGGCCGGCCGCCAGGAGCGGTCCGGCCGCGGCCATCGGTGCCTGCGTCATCGTGTCCCCGCCCCGGTCATCGCGCCGGCCCCGCGGTCAGGGCCAGGAATGCCTCGTCCAGGGATGGCTGCCGCAGGGCGATGTCGGCGACCCCGATCCCGGCCGCCCGGAGCAGCTGCGCCGCGGTCAGCAGGGTGCCTATGCCTTCCCTGGCGCGGATGGTCAGCCGCCGCGACGCCTCATCGACGTGCAGGTCCGCGGGCGCGACGCGGGCCCCCAGCAACACCGCGGCGACCGCGGCGTCCTGCCTGTCCAGCAGCACGTCCACGACCTGCGTGCCAGCTCGCGCCTTCAGCTGCGCCGCGGTGCCCGCCGCGATGACCAGGCCGTGATCGAGCACGTGCACCGCGTCGGTGAACCTGTCGGCCTCCTCGAGGTACTGCGTGGTCAGCAGCATGGTCGTGCCGCCAGCGCGCAACTCCCGCAGAGCGGCCCACAGCTCGACCCGGCTCCCGGGGTCGAGCCCGGTCGTCGGCTCGTCCAGGATCAGCAGGGCGGGCCGGTTCATCAGGCTGGCCGCCAAGTCCAGGCGGCGGCGCATCCCGCCGGAGTAGGTCCGCACCAAGCGGCCGATCGCCGGCGCCAGCCCGAAGCGCTCGGCGAGGTCGGCGGCACGGCGCCGGGCCTCCTGCCTCCCGAGCCCGCCCAGGCGGCCGATCAGCATGAGGTTGTGGTGCCCGGGCAGCGCTTCGTCGAGTCCCGCGTACTGGCCGGTCAGCCCGATTCCGGAACGCACCGCGTACGGGTGCGCCGCGGCGTCGCAGCCGAGCACCCGGACGGTGCCCGAGTCCTGGCGCAAGAGCGTGGCAAGGATGCGGACGAGAGTGGTCTTCCCGGCCCCGTTCGGCCCGAGCAGCGCGACCAGCATCCCGGCGGGGACCGTGAGATCGACCCCGCGCAGCGCCCGGACCGTGCCGAACGACTTGACCACGCCGGTCGCCTCAATCGCCAGTTCCCCGGCCGAATCGGTCATATTGTGAGGCTAGCGCCACGCTGCTGCGGCGTTCGACGCGGACCGGCCGGTGCCGCCCCTGCGGGCACGGAAGAAACCCGGCAAAGAACGAGTTGCCGGGCTGTATGACCGAGGTGCCGCTGTCCGTTCTGGATCTTTCTCCGGTCGCTGCGGGGACGACGTCGGGCCAGGCGCTCAGGCAGACCACTGAGCTGGCCAGGCGAACGGAGGAACTCGGGTACCGGCGGTTCTGGGTGGCCGAGCACCACAACATGCCGGCCATAGCCAGCTCGGCGCCGGCGGTGCTGATCGCCCACCTGGCCGCGGCGACCTCGACGATCCGGGTCGGCTCGGGCGGGGTGATGCTGCCCAACCACGCCCCGCTGGTGGTGGCCGAGCAGTTCGGCACCCTGCAGGCGCTGCATCCCGGCCGGATCGACCTGGGCATCGGCCGTGCCCCGGGGACCGACCAGCTCACGGCGCTGGCGCTGCGGCGAACGGCCGACGGCCTGTCCGCCGAGAACTTCCCGGCCGAGCTCGCGGACCTGATCGGGTTCTTCACCGGGGGGGACGCGCCCGCTCGGATCACCGCGACCCCTGGCCTGGGCGACATGCCGGCCCTGTGGCTGCTGGGATCGAGCGGGTACAGCGCGCAGCTGGCCGGGCTGCTCGGGCTGCCGTTCTCGTTCGCGCACCATTTCAGCGCCGGGGGCACCGTGCCCGCGCTGGCCCTGTACCGGGAGAGCTTCCGGCCGTCGCGCTGGCTCGATCGCCCCTACGCGATGGTCGCGGTGAACGCGATCTGCGCCGACACCGACGAGCGCGCGCAGTGGCTGGCCGGCCCGGCCGCCCTGTCGTTCCTGCGGCTGCGCACCGCGGCCCCGCAGCCCCTGGCAAGCCCGGAAGAGGCCGCCGCCTACCGGTACGCCCCGGCGGAGCGGGAGATCGCCTGGGGACGGTTCGCCCAGCAGGCGGTCGGCTCGCCGGAGACGGTCGGCGCCCGGCTGGCCGGGCTGCTCGAGCGCACCGGCGCGGACGAGCTGATGCTCACCACGATGGTCTATGACATCGCCGACCGGATCCGCTCGTTCGAGCTGATCGCGGAGAAGGCCGCCGCCGGCCTAGCCGACCCAGGCCGCTCAGGCTGAATCCCTCGACCGACGAGCCGCGGCCTGCCGCGATCGTCCCCTGGCTGCCGGACGGGCTCCCGGGCCGGCATGGACCAGGCCGATGCCGGGCAGACTCGGCCTGTGACGGCAGATGCGGGGAAGCTGTGCCTGGTTACCGGCGCGACCGGCTACATCGGCGGGCGCCTGGTGCCCGAGCTTCTCGGCGCGGGTTTCGCGGTGCGGTGCATGAGCCGCTCGCCGGAGCGGTTGCGGGACTATCCGTGGGCGCCGCGGGTCAGCAAGGCCGGCGCGGACGCGACCGATCCCCGGGCCGTGCGTCGCGCGCTGGACGGGGCGCAGGTCGCTTACTACCTGGTCCACGCGCTGGGCACCGGCCGCCGTTTCGAGGAGACCGACCGGGCAGCAGCCCGCGCCTTCGCCGCCGCCGCCGCCGAGGCCGGCGTTCGCCGCGTGGTGTACCTGGGCGGTCTTGCGCCGGCCGGCGAGGAACTGTCCCCGCACCTGCGCTCCCGCGGCGAGGTAGGCCAGATCATGCTGGAGGAGGGCGCTCCGGCGGCGGTCTTGCGGGCGGCGATGATCCTCGGGTCCGGTTCCGCGTCCTTCGAGATGCTCCGCTACCTCACCGAGCGCCTGCCGGTCATGGTCACCCCCCGCTGGGTGCACAGCAAAATCCAGCCGATCGCCGTCCAGGATGTGCTGCGGTACCTGGTCGGATGCGCGACCCTGCCGGACGAGGTCAACCGGTCTTTCGACATCGGCGGACCCGACGTGCTGACCTACGCGGACATGATGCGGCGCTACGCACAGGTCGCCGGGCTGTGCCCGCGCTCTATCCTGCCGGTACCCGTTCTGACACCGCGGCTGTCCAGCCTGTGGGTCGGCCTGGTCACCCCCATCCCGGGCTCGCTGGCGCGTCCGCTGGTCGAGTCGCTCCGGCATGACGTGGTCTGCGGTGAGCATGACATCGCGGCCCATGTGCCGGATCCGCCAGCCGGGCTGGTCGGTTTCGAGCGCGCGGTCGAGCTCGCGCTGACCCGAATCCGTGCGGCAGCGGTAGCGACCAGGTGGTCGTCGGCGGTCGCCGATGCCCCGAGCGACCCGCTGCCGACCGATCCGCAGTGGGCGGGCGGCAGCTTGTACTGCGACGAGCGGGAAAGAGTGGTCCAGGCTTCGCCGCAACGCCTGTGGCGGGTGATCGAGGGGATCGGCGGAGAACGGGGGTGGTACTCGTTCCCGCTGGCCTGGGGCGCCCGCGGCCTTGTCGACAGGCTGGTCGGCGGCGTGGGACTCGCCCGCGGCCGGCGCGACCCCGACCGGCTGTTCGTCGGTGAGTCGCTGGATTTCTGGCGGGTGGAGGAGATCGAGCCTGGGCGGATGCTGCGGCTCCGCGCCGAGATGCGGCTGCCCGGCCTGGCCTGGCTTGAACTCGGCGTGCGCCGCGACAACGGCCAGACCGTCTACACCCAGCGCGCGCTGTTCCACCCGCGCGGCCTGCTGGGCCATCTGTACTGGTGGGCGGTGTGGCCCTGGCACCACGGCGTGTTCGGGGGGATGGAACGCAACATCGCGCTCGCCGCGCAGAGCACCCGCGGCTTGACCGCCGCGGGTTGAGCACCGCCGCTCGGGCACCGCCGCTGACCTCGCTCAGACCAGCGTGCTCGGGGCCGCCTGTCGCCGTGCCCGCCAGGCCGCCTCGGCCGCTCCGATCGGGGTGCCGGGCGGGCCCTGGACGAAGGGCCAGATCTCCTCGGCGATGGCCCGCCAGTTGGCGGTCGCGGTCAGCTCACCAAGCAGGCCGAACAGCCCCAGGTTGATGCGCTGGAGGATCACGTACGAGCGCGGGATGCGGGCATAGGCGGTCACCGGGCTGCGCATGTCGAAGAAGCGGCGCACGACCGCCGATGAGTAGTCTCCGGTGATGGTCAGCGGCCGGTTCTCGCGGACCGGTTCATAGAACACTGCCATGTGCTCGATGACGGCATCGGTGCTCAGCGGCGCATCCGGGCGCAGGAAGCCGGCCCGCACCAGCTCCCGGCGGAACGCCTCCGGATCATGATCGACGCACAGGTGACGGACCATCCCCATGAGCGGCAGCAGCTCGGCCGGGGTGAAGTGCCGGACCAGCCCGAAATCCAGGAAGGTGACCCGCCCGCCGCCGTGGAAGAGGTAATTGCCCGGATGCGGGTCGCCGTTGAAGGCGTGGATTTCGTACAGGCTCCGGAACACAAAGCGGTAAATGGTCTCCGCGGCCAGGTCGCGCTCTTCCTGCGACCATCCCTCCAGCTCGGCGAACCGGGCGCCGTCCGCGAGCTCGCTGGTCACCACCCGGCGCGTCGACAGCTCGTCGATGATCCCGGGGACCGAGATCGTCGGATGGCCGTCGTAGTAGGCGCGGAAGAGGCGCTGGTTGTCGGCCTCCCGGCGGTAGTCAAGCTCCTCCACGACCCGCTCGCGCAGCTCGGCGAGCAGCGCGTCGACGTCCTGGCTCGGCGCTGTGATCCGCAGCATCCGGCGCAGCAGGGCGACGTTGCCGAGGTCCGCCGCGATGGTTTCGGCGATCCCGGGGTACTGCACCTTCACCGCGACCGCCCGGCCATCCAGCGTCATCGCCCGGTGCACCTGGCCGATCGACGCGGCGGCGATGGGCTCGGGATCCCAGCGGGCGAAGGCCCTCCCCGGGGGGAGGCCGAGCTCGGATTCGACGACTCGGGCGGCGAGGTCCGCGCTCATCGGCGGGACGCTGTCCTGCAGCCGGCTGAGGGTGCGGCGCACGCCGGGTGACAGGCCGTCATCGACGTAGCTGGCCATCTGGCCCAGCTTCATCAGCACGCCCTTCATCGCCCCCAGCGTGGCGGCGACGTCCTCGGCGGTCTGCAGGGCCAGGTCATTCCGCAGCCGCTGCCGGTGCTCCCCGGCGGCGGCGAACAGCCGCGGGGCGCCGCCCGCGTAGCGCGCGCCGCCGCGCGCGGCCAGCGCGGCGGCCGCCATGCCCCGGCGCAGCCGGAGGCGGCCGTGCGGCCAGAAAGTCCCCCGCAGCTGAACGTTCCCGCGAAGCCGGCCCGGCCCGGCCCGGCGGCGCAGCGACACGACCGCGGCCACCCCGGCAGCGGCGCCCGCTGCCACGACCGCCGCTGCCGCGCCGGAGACCTTCTTCACGCGAGGCGCGCCGTGCGCATCCGCGCGGCGATCCGCTGCCGCGCCTCGATGACGCCGGGCTCGCCGAGGAACACCGCGTCGAGGACGCCGAGCACCTGCCGGACCTCCTCCCGGCGCGGGGGGGTCAGCGGCGGCGCGTTGTATCCGTACATCTCCCGCGCCCAGCCTGGCAGGGCGACAACGGCGCCGTACCGGATGTCCTGCCAGATCGCGGCGATGTCCTCGTCGAGTCCCGGCGGGTTGAGCAGGTAGGCCATCGACTCCCGGGCCGCCGGCGTGCAGCGCAGCTCGGGCCGGACCGACGCGACGTAGTCGCCGAGCCCGGCCAGGCTGGACGGGATCAGCGGCGCGGGCACGCCGACGAGTTCGGCCGCCACCACCATCTCCGCCACGTAACGGTCGGCGTCGTCGGCTGAGAGCGGCGTCCCGAACAACCCGCGGACCGCCAGGGTGGACTCGACCAGCGCCGCGTGCACCCACAGCAGCAGCGCCGGATCGCTCGCCTCGTACGGGCGGCCGGTCACCGGGTCGGTCCCGCGCACGCGGACATGAATCCTGCGCACCCGGGCGGCGGCCTGCTCCGCCGAGGCACGATCGCCGAAGCTGACGGTGGCCAGGTACGCCGAGGTGGCAGCCAGCCGGCCCACAGGATCCTGGCGCCAGCCGCTGTGCTGGTCGACGCCGGCCATCGCCAGCGGATGCAGCGCCTGCATCATCAAAGACCGCAGCCCGGCTATCGGGCCGCCCAGGTCCCCGCTCATCTTCCAGGTCACGCTGGCAGGCCCGAACAGGCCGTCGTCGGCGGGCCGCTCCGGCACCCCCGACACATAGGCGGCCGCGGATCGCTCGACCAGCCCGGCCGCGGTCGGGTATGGCCGCGAGGTCACGGCCATGCCCCTGACGGTCGGCCGGAACGCGACGGCCCGGGGCTCACCTGCCCGGCTACGGAAGAGGCCATACCAGCCAAACTACCTACTCCGCTGGCGAACGCCGTCATCGCGGAGCGGCGCCCGGGGGCTTGAATGTACCTCCGGTCGGGTCAGGGGCACATTCACGCGGGACCGCACCGTCGCCGCGTCCTGGCGGAGCGGATTGGCCGAGGATGACCCATCTGCGACCCGGGACGTGCCATTCCCTTGGCTATAGCTGTGTGTAGTCAAATGATTATATCGGGTACCGACGTTCCTGCGGTGCAGCACGAGGACCCGCCCAGGGGGGGCGGGCCGGCCGCGGTGCGGAGGGAACGTCATGCCGGAACCGGTTCGCGCCGGCCAGCGGTACATGCCCGGCCTGGACGGGCTCCGGGCGCTAGCGGTCCTGGCGGTGATCGCCTTTCATGAGCAGCTGGGCTGGGCGCCCGGAGGGCTGCTGGGGGTGGGGGTGTTCTTCACCCTGTCCGGTTACCTGATCACCGACCTGCTGTTGGGGCAGTGGGCCGCGCGAGGGCGGCTGGCCCTGGCCGACTTCTGGGCCAGGCGGGCCCGGCGGTTGCTCCCGGCCCTGTTCGTGATGCTGACCGTGGTCACCGCCTGGGTGACCCTAGCCGACCGGGCCCGGCTGGCGACGCTGCGAGGCGCCGTCGCCGCAGCCGCGACCTATTCCTCCAACTGGTACCTGATCATCCAGGGCCAGTCGTACTTCGCCCGGTTCGCGCCGCCAGCGCCCCTGGATCACCTGTGGTCGCTTGCCGTGGAAGAGCAGTTCTACCTGGCCTGGCCCTGGCTGCTGCTGGCCGGGCTGGTCACCGTGCGCACGGCCCGTCGCGGCCGTCCCGGCCCGGTGGCCTGGCTGGCCTTGCCCACCCTGGCCCTGGCCGCCGCGTCCGCGATCGTGATGCTCGCGCTCTACCACCCCGGCCTGGACCCGACCAGGGTGTATGAGGGCACCGACACCCGCGCCGCGGGGCTCCTGATCGGCGCCGCCCTCGCCATGGCCTGGCCGTCCCGGGGAGCGGCGGCGCGAAGAGACGGGGTCCCGGCCCGCCACGCCGCCCCGCCGTACCGTGCCGCCCCGCCGCGCCACGCCGCCCCGCCGTACCGCGCCGCCCCGCCGCGCCACGCGACCCCGGCAGGCCCGACGGCTGCCACCGGGCACGGCACCCGGCTCGCGCTCGACGCCGCGGCGGCGGCCGGGCTCGCCGTGATCGTTATCATGGTCTGGCGCACCGGCCAGTATTCCCCGTTCCTGTACCGCGGCGGGCTCATCGTCCTGTCGCTGGCCACCGCCGCGGTGATCGCCGCTGCCGCCACCCCCGGCGCCCTGACCGGCCGGGTGCTCGGCTGGGGTCCGCTGCGCTGGCTCGGGGTTCGCTCGTACGGCGTCTACCTGTGGCACTACCCGGTCATCGTGCTCACGACCCCGGTCAACGCCACCGAGAACCTCGCCCGCGCCGCCTGGCAGACCGCCGCCACCATTGCCATCTCCGCCCTGTCCTGGCGTTACATCGAGCAGCCCATCCGCCGCGGTGCGCTCAGCCGACTATGGGCCGGCCTGCGCGCCGGGCGCCGGCGCGCCCTGCCTGCCCGGCCCGCAGGCCTGGCAGCGATCACCGGAGCCGCCGCGGTGCTGCTCGTGGCCTGTGCCGGGCTGAGCGGAGCGGTCCCGATTCCGTCTGGGGCCGGCAGCAGCGCGGCGTCTCTCGCCGCCGGCTCGGCCCTGCCGCCGCCGCCGGGCGGCCGCTCGGCCGTCACCGCCGCGCCCGCCAGCCCGGCATCCGCCGGCATCCAGTCAGCCAAGGCCCGGCCCGCGGCATCCGGGAAGCCGTCGCCGGCGGTCTCGCCCGCGGGCAGCCTCGCGGCGCCGGTCAAGCTCCCTCCGGGCGCCCCGGCAGCCGTCAAGCGCCTGCGCACGTCCTGCCACGCGGTGGCCCACATCGGTGACTCCACCTCGGAGGGCATGGTTGCCCCCGATTACCTGGCCGATCCCGCCCAGCGCCTGAACGCCCAGTACGAGGACGTCGGCGTCCGCCGGGTGAGCACTGACATCGAGGGCGCCCGCTCGGTCGTCGAGACCATCCCCGGCACCACCAACGGGCACCAGGCCGCTCAAGCGCTCGACTCCGCCGGCTATCACGGATGCTGGGTTCTCGCCCTGGGCACCAACGACACCGCCGACGTTGCGATCGGATCCGCCACCAGCCGCGCCGCGCGCATCCAGCAAATGATGTCCGCCGCTCACGGCCAGCCCGTGATGTGGGTCGACGTCATCTCGCTGCTCAATTCCGGCCCCTATGCGGAGGCCAACATGCGGCTCTGGAACACGGCCCTGCGCCAGGCCTGCTCTCGCCATCCGAACATGCGGATCTTCGACTGGGCTTCCCTGGCCAGGCCGACCTGGTTCATCAATGACGGAATCCACTACACCTCGGCCGGATACGCCGTCCGCGCCCAGCAGATCGCCGAGGCCCTGGCCAAGGCCTTCCCGGCCAAGGGCCGCAGCAAAGGCTGCGTGATCAGCTAGGCACCCGGCAGCCAGAACTTGTGCACAAACCGCTGGCCCAGCAGCGTGTTGTGAACTAGTTTCCCGCCGCAGCGAGCACATCATCGCCGAAGTCGCTGCCGGGGCGGCGCAGGACCGTGTGCTGGTGGTTGCCGTCGTCGGTCGTGTTGTCGTATTCGATCAGCAAGTCGTCGCCCTGCAGCCGGTAGTAGTGCCGGCTGCCCGGCGTTGCCGGCCCCTGCCAGGCAAAGTAAAGCTCACCTCCGGTGAGCCGGGCGGCTTCACGCGAGGCCAGTCCGGGGGGAAGCCGGTCGAGGTACAGTGCCACGAGCCGGCCGAGCGCCGCGCGAGGAGTGGGGCCGAGCCGGGAGGCAGCGATCCCGACCGGCTCGATGCGGGCATCGGCACGCGGCCTGGTACCGGTGTGGATGTCGTCGGGAGCCCGTTCCGATACCACCGCGACGGACCGCTGGGCCGGCTCCAGCGTGGTCAGGATCTCCCGCGCCAGGTCTTCCTCCTGGGCAAGCGGCCGGGACACGGCCTGGCCGGCGTACCGGACGGACGCGGGGTTGGCGCCGAAGAAGACCGGGGCCGGGGAGACCTCGTGGCCCCGGACGGTCATCGTCACCGACAGGTGGTGTCCCTCGAATCGCCAGGACCACTGGTCATCGCCGTTCGGGTCGCCGAAAACGTTCACCCAGTAGTCGTTGCTGTGCCGGCTCCTTTGCCACCCTTCGCGCCGGTCGAGTACCTCCTCCAGGGCGATAATCATCATCGCCTGGGCGTAAGCGTGCTCGCTCAGTCCGGTGGCCAGAAGCCGGTGTGCGGCCTTGCGGGCATCCCGGTCCATGTCCGCAAGGCAGGCCCCCGGCCTGGGCAGCGGGCGATACTCGATCCACCGCCGCGCGGCCTCGTCGGCGAAGGACCGCGACGCCAGCTCATGTTCCCTGCCCCGCAGGGCTTTCAGCAGCACGTTGGCGGCCGAGCGCATCTGCCCGGGCAGGGAGTGGTCAGCCATGCTCCAGGTATAGCAGCGCCCGCCGCCCTCGCCGCCCGCCGGGCGAGCTTCCGCGCTGGCTTCCGTGATCGGTCGGTTGCGAGGTCCGCTGTCGATCACCCACCATCGTGGGCACGGCAGCTGCGGCACCAGGCGCCCGGGCGGCGGCGCACACCGCGGCAGGAGGTGAGCAGGACGCCACTGCAGAACCGGGTCACGCCCGCCGGCCAGATTGTCGCTGACCCTGCGCGCGGTCTGCTGATGGGCAACCGCGGGTGCCTGCACGGCGCGGATCGGACGCTGGGTGCCGCCCGCTGGCGCTCAAAACTGTGGATCTGCTGCGTGCTGGAATGGCGCGGTGTCCGGCGGGACCCGATGCCGCCCGGAAGCTGGACGGCCCTGTTCTTCCTCGACGAGGCGACGGCGCTGTCGGCCGGGCATCGCCCGTGCGGATACTGTCGCCGCCCGGCTTACCTGTCCTATGCGGAGGCGTGGCGCCGGGCACAAGGGCTCGCGCGGCGGCCGCGGGCCTTCGAGATGGATGAACGCCTGCATGCCGAGCGGGTCGATGCGCGCTCGCGACTCCAGCTGACCCGGCCGGCGCTGGCAGCGGAGCTGCCCGACCGGGTGATGGTCCGTCATGACGGCGCCTGCGGCCTGCTGGCCAGCGGGAACTTCCGGCCGTGGTCGTTCGCCGGCTACCTGCCTCCGGTCGTGCTGCGGCGTGGCGCGCAGGTCGAGCTCGTGACCCCGCCGGCGACCGCCGCGGCAATCGCCGCCGGATACCAGCCCATGCTGCACCCCAGCGCGGCAGCCGACTGAACCAGGCGAATGCCTGACACGTAGGTATAGCAGATCCTTGTGGCAAGCGCGCTCCCGACGCGGACCGCAGGGGAGGCGGGAGGGCTGAAATGACCCGGCTCAGCGTGGACGACGCACGATGCGAGGCACTCTTCGTCTCTCGCCTGCAACGCACAGATACTCCCACGCCGGCGGCGCTCGCTGAGATGGTCAGCGCCGCGGTGCGGCAGTTCGGCGTCCGTGGCTGCGCTGCCCGCATGGCACAGGAGTTCGGTGACCATCCCGATGCGGCCGCCGAACGCATGCGGTGGGTCAGGCGACTCGTTCGCGAGGTGCCCGTCCGGCCGCCGCGGGCGCCGGGGCTCGGCGAGCACGGGTTGACCTCGCGGGGCCCCGAGTCGCCCAGGCCCGAGCCTGACCGGGTCCCTGCCGCCGCCTGACGGCACGGCCACCCGCCAGACAGCCCGCCCCGCCAGACAGCCCGCCCCGCCTGACGGCACTCCCGGCCGTGCGGCCGCCTGACAGCACGGCCGCACGGCCGCACGGCCGCACGGCCGCCGCCGGACAGCCCGCCGCCAGAAGGTTACGATAGTGTGGCGAGGTGCCCACTCGACTGGTGCATCTCGTGATAGACGCCCAAGACCCCGCCGAGCTGGCGCGCTTCTGGGCGGCAGCCCTCGGCTGGGAAGCGACGGCTGAAGGACCCGACGAGGCGACGGTGTTGCCGTCCGGCTACGACTACCCGGATCCCGCTGCGCTGCCCCTGGTGTTCGTCCCGGTGCCCGAGGCGAAGATGGTCAAGAACCGGGTGCACCTGGACCTGGCAACACAGTCGGCCGAGCACCAAACGGCTCTCGTTGGGCGGCTGCTGGACCTGGGGGCACGGCCCGCCGACATCGGCCAGGGCGATGTGCCCTGGGCCGTGCTGGCCGACCCGGAAGGCAATGAGCTGTGCGTGCTCGAGCCGCGCCCCGTCTACCGCGACACCGGGCCGGTGGCCGCCGTCGTCATCGACTCGCCGGACCCGGCGGCGCTGGCCGGCTTCTGGCAGCTGGCAGCGGGCTGGGTGCCGGGCGAGTCGAGGGACGGCTTCGCGTCGATGCGGTCGCCGCACGGGGTCGGGCCCTATCTCGAGCTTCTGCGGGTCAGCGATCACAAGCGGGTCAAGGACCGGATCCATCTGGATGTGGCGCCGTTCCTGGGCGAGGACCACGCGACCGCGGTAAAGATGCTGAAGGAGGCCGGTGCCGGGCCGGCTGACGTCGGCCAGGGCGATGTGTCCTGGGTGGTGCTCGCCGACCCGCAAGGCAACGAGTTCTGCGTGCTGAGCCCCTGCTGAGGCCAGGCCACCCGGGCCCAACCTGCGGACGAAGCTGCCGCCAACGCGTACCCAGCGCGGCCAGTCAGCGCGGCCAGTCAGCGCGGCCCGTCAGCCTTGTCCGGCCCACTTTGGCCTGGCGCGCCGCCCGCACGGCGAGCGCGGGCGCGTCGCTTGCCCTCGTGCATCGCCTGCACCCGGGCAACCGGGATTGCCCGGCCCTCCTCGATGAGGACATCGCTCAGCCGTCCCGGCTCGGGCATCTGCGCGGCCCACGGGCCGCTTTCGGCTGCCAGCCGCGCCGCCGTGCGCACGGTAAAGTCTCCCGGCGCGACGTTATCGAGATCCTCCCAGGCCACCGGGAATGAGACCGGCACGCCCGGCCGGACGCGAGGGCTGTACGCCGCCACCACCGTCGCACCGCCCGCGCGGGTCGAATCGAGGAACACCTTGCCCGCACGATCTTTTCGGATGAAAGCCGTGGTCGTCAGCGCGGGATCGAGCCGCTCGGCACGGGCGGCGATCGCGCGGGTAGCCGCGGCCGCGTCCTCGCTGCCTGCCTGGCCGTCGATAGGAACCAGTACGTGAAGGCCCTTCGCCCCGCTGGTCTTCGCCGCTCCGCTCAGTCCCGCCTCGGCAAGGGCCAGGCGGACCAGTCGGGCGGCTCGGACGGCGAGGCCGAACCCGTCCGACGACGGCGGGTCTATGTCGAGGACGAGGTAGCTGGGCTGGTCCAGGTGATCGGCGCGAGCCAGGGTCGGGTGATACTCGATCGCGCGCTGGTTGGCAAGCCACAGCAGCGTACGCCGGTCGTCGCACAGCGCGTAGGACACCTCGCGCCGGGACGACTCGGCCCACAGCGTCACGGTGCGGACCCACGGCGGGGTGTACTTCGGCACGTTCTTCTGCATGAACGGCGCCTGCCCAGGCCGCATCCGAACCACCGACAGCGGCCGGCCCCGCAGTTCCGTGATGATCAGGTTGGCTACCGCGTCCAGGTAATCGACCAGGTCGCGCTTGTTCGCCCCGGCCCCGTCGAACAGCGGCTGGTCGAGGTTGGTCAGCGCAACCCCGTCGCGCTCCTCACCGCTGCTGGCCACCCGGCCACCTTCCCACCGATCCCGCGCGAGCGCGAGCGCCGCTGACGGCAGCAGGCGCCGTGCGGCGGTGGATCTCCGGCCCTGCGCTCCTGACAGGCGCCGCACCAGGCAGCTTCAGCCGGGGTCGAAGGCACGGCGTGTCCCGGAACGTAGGTTTTATCGAGCAGGTTCGTCACAGTCGCCACCGTGGGCCGGGCAGGGCAGGCTCGCTGACCACACCACCACGCCAGCCAGCGGCCATACCCAGAGGAGACCATGACCGTGCGCTCAGCAGCCTGGACCGCCGCTCGCGAGCGGCGCCAGGAACTCCGCCACCAACGCCGCGAGGAAGCCCGCTCCGCGCTCCGCCCGCGCATCGCTGACGTCCCCGAGGACGAACTCGACCGCCTGGGCCACCTCGCGCACCTGATGCGGCGCAGCTACCAAAGGCCATGGCCACCAGCACCACCGTTGCACGTCATCGCCCGCGAGCGGGCACGCAACCAGGAGTCATCTCACGTCAGCGTGCTGCCGCAGCACGACGAGTCCGCCCACGACGATGCGCTCGCTGGCGAGCAGCTATAAGTGACGCCGAGACCCTTAGCGTAAGCAAGGACACATACCTGACCCTCGCCGTAGTCGCATGGCTCCAGCGCGGGGATGATCAGGCCGGCGACCGCGTCCAGCGAGGCCACCAGATCACGCTTGGTTGCCCCGGCACCGTCGATCAGCGGCGAACAGCGGCGAACAGCGGCGAATCCAGGCTGCTGAGCGACACCCCGTCCCGCACCCGCGAGATTCACAAATATACCAGGCTGAAGCTCACCAGGGCGAGGTTATTTACGCTAGCTTGTCCTCCAGAAAGGAAGCTTCAAACGGCCCTGCCAGTCGAGGGCGGAAACAACCTTGTTCACGCCCAGCACCACGTGATCACCAGGTATGTCCCGGGTTACGATAGCATTGGCCGCCACATAGGCTCCCGCTCCTATCCTGACCGGGCCAATCACTTTAGCATCGAAGCCAACAAAGCAGCCATCCTCTAGAGACGCGGCACCTTCTTTGGACTGGTCCGCATCCCATTCAGCGCAGGGGTCATGCTGAAGATGCACGATCTTGCCGAACATCCGCACCCCATTGCCGATGGCCGCATTGTCTCCTACAAATCCGCCGATTACACAGTCATCGCCTATTACGGCACCGCTACATACCTGAGCCCGATGGGTAAGCAGAGTTCGGCTGCCAATCGTGACGCCAGCCTGGACGTAACAGTAATCGTCCACTACGCAATCCGGGCCCAGCGCAGAATCGCGGCCTATCAAAGCGAAATGACCGACCCAGCAGCCCTCCCCCAAGCGAACCGAATCCGGTTGATCCTTACCGATCGCAGGACTTCCCACTAGCCTTCTGAAGGAAGCCCCCAGCACCGCGGTCGGTTGTATAACACTGCGCCGCAACCTGCCGGTCAAGACTCCGCACCTCCGCAACGGCCCGCGAGATGCCTGACTGACATCCTCCCAGAGATCATACTGCGTGCCCCAATGCCTGAGTTATGCTCTCGAACAGGTCACAAGCTTGAGTCGCAAGGTATTCCGGGCGAAGCGATTCGAGAACGGGCGGCGCTGTGCTGCCGCCCGGTGGGCACTGCCGGCAATCTGATTCATGGCCACATAGCCGCTCACGCAGAATTCGCCGGTCAGGGCAATGCGGCTGGCGAGCGGCCCCGGCGGGCCCGGCGTTGGGAGACCGCCGTCACGGAACCCGTCAGCGTGAGTGACGGCGGCCGGCACCGTGAGCGGCGCGCTGGCGTTCGTCCCCGGGTGCGCTCCAGCCTAGCGTCCGAGTCCGGATCGGCGGCCGGAATTAGAACACGTTTTACCGGATGACGGCCAGCGCGAACGCCTGGCCAGGCAGGCCGGCCTTGGTACGCTGGTTACCCAGTGGACCCTCATGCACCAGCCATTCCGCGCCGTTCGCCCGCCGGCCATGGCGGGCGGTGACCCGGGCTCGCAGATACCACGAGAGGCTATTGATGGCAGCACCGAGAACACGTATCGGCGGCGTCATCGCACCGAGGGGGGGCGGCCTGGCCGAGTCAGGCTCGGCGGCGCAGCGTGACCGTCGTAAGCGGATCCTGGATGCCACCCTGGCTCTGGCGTCCAAGGGCGGCTACGACGCGGTGCAGATGCGGACCGTCGCCGAACAGGCCGATGTGGCACTCGGCACGCTGTACCGGTATTTTCCTTCCAAGATCCACCTGCTGGTGTCTGGCCTGGCCCGGGAGTTCGATCGGACCCAGCGCAAGCTTGACCGCACGCCCATCCCCGGCCAGACGCCCTACGACCGGATGCTGCACGTGCTCGGCCGGATCACCCGCTCCATGCAACGGGAGCCGATGCTGACCGAGGCGATGATCCGGGCCTTCATGTTCGCGGGCCCTGGCGCCGCGGCCGAGGTCAACTCGGTCGCCCAGGTGATGGAGCAGCTGCTCACCAGCGCCATGCACGACGGCGAGCCGTCGGCCGATGACAGGGCCATCGCCCGGGTCATCGGTGACGTCTGGCTGTCAAACCTGGTCGCCTGGGTGAACCGGCGCGCGTCCGCCGACGACGTGAGCAACCATCTCGAGCTTGCCGCTCGGCTGCTGCGGCACTGACCGCCGGAGGCCGCCACGCGGCCGCCCGAGCCTTACCAAGCGCCGCCGAGATCGTCGCCGTACCAGGATTCGATGATCCGGTGCGCGATCGACACCGGCGGCGGCAGCCTGATCTCGCCGCTGGCAACGCTGGCGCGCAGCTCATCCCGGCTGAACCAGCGGGCCTCGGCAATCTCCTCGGAGTCGACCCTGATCTTCAGGCTGCCCGTGGCACGGGCGCGGAAGCCGAGCATCAGGCTGCGCGGCATCGGCCAAGGCTGGCTTCCGAGGTAGCGCGCGTCGCCGACACTGATCCCGGTCTCCTCGAGCACCTCACGCGCGACGGCCTGCTCGGCGGACTCGCCCGGCTCGACGAACCCGGCCAGGATCGAAACCCGCCGCTCCGGCCACCCCGCGTTCCTGGCCAGCAGGCACCGGTCGTCGGCATCGGTCACCAGCATGATCACCGCCGGGTCGAGCCGCGGGAAGTGCTCGCTGCCGTCGGCCACGCAGCGCCGGGAGTGGCCGGCCAGCACCGGCTCGGTGACCGCGCCGCACCGTGGGCAGTGCCCGTGCGTGGCGTGCCAGTTGACAAGCGCCACGGCATGGGTCATCAACCCGACATCTCGATCTGACAGCAGCGGGCCCGCCTGCCGCAGGCCGAGCGGCTGGGCCGTGTCCTGCGGGTCTTCGCCTGTGGCCGGCGCCGGGAGCTTCCCGGCCACACCGAAGTAAACGATCCCGTCGGCGGCGGTCCCCAGCAGGAACCTGACGCCCTCCGGCGCCTGTTCGGGGGGCACGAAGGCAACCGCCGCGCCGCCGCCGAGCCGGACGAGGGCCTGGCCGTCCTCGACCACGAGTACCCGGGTGCGAGGGTCCGCCCATGCAGCCGCGAGCCAGTCGTCGTCGCCGCGGCGGGCGGTCGACCGGTCCACCTCGGCCCGCGACAGGGCGAGGTTCCGCAAGGCGCCGCTGTCGCTCAGCTCGGCGGAACTCAGCTCTCCGTGCCGGTCCGGCGGGCGCGGCCCGGCGCTCACCGCGGGCCCGTCAGCTCGTCCGCCGCGGCGGGCTCCTCCCGCAGGTACGCGGCGGCCCCGGCGCCCTTCAGCACAAGCTTCATCTCGGCCTTCTCGTTCAATGCATGGATACGGTCGGGAAGATCCTCCCTGGACTCTACCGATGCGCCCCGCCCGGCGGCCTCAGCCGACAGCGAACCCCGCGCTGTTATCGCCCTAAGCGGCCCATCGGCGCATCCTGATCTCGGTTGACGGGCCTTATCGCATTTGGTTGACAGTTGACCTGCCTGAACTAAACCCCACTCAGCCGGGCCAATGGGCGACCGTCACGCGGTCAGGTCATGGGTTGGTCAAGAATCCCGCAAGCCCATGTACCGGCCGGCCGGGGGGAGCCGGGCGCCGCGTATCCTTGCTGGATGCTCGACCGTGTCGCAGCCCTGGTCCGACTCGACTTCGCACCGCGGCATCGTCAGCCTCAGGTCAGCCGGGTCCTACTCGCGACCGTCGCAGCGATAGCCGGGTCCCTGGCGGCCGACGCCCTCCTGGTAGTGATCGGCCAGGCGGTTTTCCCGTCCACCAGGGGCTACGGGCATTTCCAGTTCTCTGACTATGCGAAGCTCACCGTGATAGGCGTCATTATCGCCTGCGCGGCCTGGCCCATTGTGACCCGGATCACGTCGGCGCCCAGGTGGATGTTTTCCCGGATGGCGGTTGTGGTCACCCTGGTGCTGTGGCTTCCCGACCTGTATATCTTGCACGGCGGCGCGCCCGGCAAGGCGGTCGCGGTGCTGATGGTCATGCACCTGGCCATTGCGTTGGTGACCTACAGCTTGCTGGTACGGCTCGCACCAGTCGGGCCCGAAGCCTCCCGCGACCCTCAGCCAACTCGCCAGCAGCCGCATTCTGGACGGCGGGGCCGGTCCCCGACCCGCGCCGACTAGCCGGATCGCGATCACCACTCTCACAGCCACCACATGTTTGCCGCGAGCGGGCCGGCCCATCCACTTGCCAGCCGCGGCGCGCTGCGACGATGGTGGACCTGCCCGCTGCCACCTTCATGAGGAGAGTCAGATGCTGGTCGCGTTCTCGGTCACGCCGCTCGGAGTCGGCGAGGAGGTCGCGGATTATGTCGCCGAGGCGGTGCGGGTGGTCCGCGAGAGCGGACTGCCGAACCGGACCGACGCCATGTTCACCACGGTCGAAGGTGACTGGGTAGGGCTTTAATTAACTATTTTGGGCGAACCTGCTATCCGCAGCGGTAACTGCCTCTGAGCAGTAGAAAGGCCGTCCAGCAGCGTGACCTGATTGCCGGGGCAACGCCGTCTCAACCGGTTCCCGTTGAGGTATCCAGGCGGTTGCGGCGGCGATGGCCAGCCAGCACACCTCTTCATTAGTTGCAGCCTGTGTGCTCTCGGCAACCGCCTGGATGTGAGTCTTGATGAGCTTCCGCTCGCCTAGGAACCCTCCGGGGAGATGATGCCACCGGGCCTCGATCTCGGCCATCCGGTCGGCCGCTTCTAGCCGCTGGATGTACCGTTCGCCCGACTGGCCCTCACCGGCCAGGTATGCCTTGTTGGCCTGGTCCCAATCGATGATGTCGCTGATGATGTCATGCATCGTCCGACTCCGCTTCTTCCCTGATTGGTCTGACAGTCTGCCTGTTAGGTCTGACAGCGCTCTGATCGGGTGCACGACAGGATTGTTGGGGATGATCTTGACCGGGCTGATGGCCTGAGGGTCTGAGTTGCGGTGCCTGTCAGATGGCTGGGCGGAGCCTGGTGGCTGGGGCTGGGCGGG
>Ga0335078_10000837_pt1 | contig 47060 bp, 45 predicted proteins | sample Lox_Sample_32_FD_206711 | JGI IMG/M metagenome (GOLD analysis project Ga0335078, IMG submission 206711) | Soil microbial communities from Loxahatchee National Wildlife Refuge, Florida, United States - Lox_Sample_3.2 | ecosystem: Environmental > Terrestrial > Soil > Wetlands | place: USA... | reverse complement strand
CTGGTAAGTTTCCTTGATTTCGATATTCGTAAAGTATCCGGTCTTCTGCAGATTCTGAATCAACGTCGCCACTGCGTCTGTGCTCAGCGCGGTCCCTTCAATGTCCACGTTCGCACCGTTGTCCTTCATTTCGTTGAGCCAGACCGCTTCGGTGTCGTTGACCGTATCGCCGATCGTATTCATCAGCTTGACCGGGCCCGCCTGCGCGGCCCGCAGCTGATCGATCACGTCAACACGGCGCTTGTAGCTCTCCGCCTGCCGCTGACGCTCCAGATATTTCGCCTTGACATCAGCCAATTCGCGGTTCTTCTGCTCCGCCTGCTGCATTTGGTGAGCAAGATTCTGCTTTTCCTTGTCCAGCTGGCGCCAGTACAGAAGATTCAGCCCGCCGGCGACGACCAGCACGATGAGGAGCTTGAGCTTCGGCGATCCCGGCTCGCCAACTTCCAGCGTGACCGGTGAGGAAACCGCACCGCCGCGCTTGCTCTTGGCTTTTGCACTTGCAATCAGGTTGATGCGAATCATAGGGTTTCAAAACTCCTTAACGCCAGACCTACGGCAACGGCCAATTGACCTGCGTTCTGCTCAATCAGTGCCGCTGCTGGACCTTCGGTCGGAGCAGTAATTTTCTGGAACGGATTGAAAATTTCTACCGGCAGAGAGAATTCCTGCCGCAGCGCTTCCACCAGCCCCGGCACTTTCGACGAACCGCCCGCCAGATAAATCTTCTCGATGTGCTCACCCGACGAGCTGGCGCGGAAGAAGTCAAACGTCTTCTGGATCTCCAGAACGATGATCTCCGTCACCTGCTGCAAAATCGGTGTCTTGGCATCTTCGCTGACGGTGCCTACTTTCTTCCCCAGCTTCAGGGCTTCGGCGTCGTCGAAGCTAAGATCGAGTTCCTTCTGCAGTGAATCGGTGTACTGATGTCCGCCAACGCTGACATCACGCGGGAACAATGGCGTCGTGCCCTTCACGATGTTGATGTTCATGACGCTTGCGCCCAGGTTCAGCAATGCAACCACCTGGTTCGGCTGCGGCTCGTAGTTGTACTCGTAGCAGTTCTGCAGCGCGAGAGCGTCGATGTCCACGATAGCCGGAGTCTTGCCCGACATCGAGAGTACGTTGGTGTAGTTGAGGATCTTGTCTTTTTTCACGGCCACCAGCAGAACGTCCATCTGTGGATTGCCGCTTTCTTCGGAAAGAATCTGGTAGTCGAGGTTAACGTCGGCCAGATCGAAAGGAATGTGTTGCGCGGCTTCCTTCTCGATCGTCTCGGCGAGTTCCTGATCGCTCATGGATGGCAGAGAGATCTTCTTCACGATCACGGAGTGACCGCTGACCGCAGTGGCCACGTTGCGCGTCTTGATCTGGTTCTCAGCGAAGAGCTTCGAAATCGCGCTCGAGACCGTGCCGGAATCCACAATCATGGAGTCCACAACGATGTCCGGCGCCAAGGCTTCGAGACCGAGGTGCGCGACCTCAAGCCCGCCACGCCCTTTTCGCAACTCGACCGCCTTGATGCTGGAGGAGCCCACATCCAGCCCCACAATCGCCTTCGACTTGAATCCAAACATGTGCCCGCCTTTATTGCCGGCCGCCAGGCCGGCGAGTTTTACAGCGATCCCGCAGCCTTGGCCGCAGCTTTCATCTCCTTCACTTCCACCTGGTTCGATTTCTCTTCCATCCACTGGTCGAGCTTCGACTTCTTGAAGCGCCAGCGGTTGCCCAGCTTGAAAGCAGGAATCTTCTGCTCGCCCACGTACTTGTACAGCGTGTCAGGGCTCACTCCCAGGTATTGGGAGGCCTGACGAATGTTCATCACTTCACGCGAGTCAGCCATATATCTCGCCTGGCCACAGAGCCTTTGGGAGGAACTCATCGCTCAGCTTAGAGCGACTCCGTTTTCTGGTTGGGGGAGGAACTCATCACATTAAATGCGAGTGAATTCCGGTGTTCCGAGCATATATCAACCGTGAAAGACACGGCCTTCCGGCGGATTTGCTGATTCTGCAAGGTTTTTGGGGTGTTTTGTGGAGAGGAACCCGGTTAGAGTTGCATATTATGTCCATATATTGTGAGCATTGATATAATGGCTACAACTAATAGTACTGATTCCTGGAGGCATCGAGTCGTCATTTCACACCCGTAACCAAAGTACCAAGAACGGTACGGAAGTCGGTGTACGGGCGGGATTTCAAGCTAGCTGGAGTGCGACGAAGCGGCTGCATCGGATTCAAAACACAGGGCCGGTTTACAGTTTCCATGAGTTCATGGGATCTGGCCGGTGTTGAAGGGCAGGTTCGTCTTGCCTGGGGTAATGGCCTGGAGCTGTTTCAGTTCAGCCTGGGTTTTTTGCCAGGCCCTTTTGTTGCGCCGGCTTGCAATTGGAGCACCGGGATTTGAATAGAAACTTAAGACATTTTTCTGCAGAGCCGGAGTCAGGTCCTGAAAGTTGTTTTTCGCCAGAATATCGACCAACTGAGCATAAGTTTTATCGGCAAGTGAATATTCCCCCGGGCTGGTGTTTCTTCCGGTATCAAGGTCCTTGTTGGGCAGCCACGCTTCATCGCCCCGCTCTTGTTTAAGCAAGGTGGAGTAATCGCTTACGGTTGTATTGACGCTTTTTATGTACAGATCTTCCGTCTGAGTATTGGGAATCTTAAAAGCCAAAGCACTGAACGGGCCAAATTTCGGAACAATCTTCAGGAATACGGCGAGGATTCGCGCCCCGATGCCGGGCCGACGATAACCCTTGCCCCATTCTTTCTGGTAGCCGGCGCGAGAAAGATGGTAAAGAAAGAGCTTTTCATTGAAGTTGGGGGTGTCTTTGACAATCTCTTTCCGCCGGTTGAGCAAAGCCACACGTGTCATCTCGGGAATCACTTGGCTCACCGCACGGCGGAAAGTTCCGATCGCAAGATCTTCGTTATGAATGACATCTGTCAGTGGCATGCCATAGGTTTCCTCGAAGGCCCGCTCCAGTACGGGCTTGGGGATGGCAAAACCAATGAAATCGTGGTAGCGGTCGGAGGTATAACGATTCTTTGCGACCTGGACCATATCGAAGCCGAACTCGGTTCGGATGTGGGCTTTGGGATTGTCCTCGTAGGTGACGAGATCACCATACTTCCTTTGCAGCTTGGGAAAATCAACCGCAACTGAATGATTGATTGCAGGGTGACCACAATTGTCGGAGGCGTAGTGGGCCAGCGCTCCCAGAGCAAAAGCATATTCGTTGCGGTCGGATGACTGGCGAATCAGCGCCATGACGAAATCGCCGGTGCGCACATAATGAACGAGATCGCTGAAATATTTGCTGCCGAATGGGTAGTAGCCCATGTCCTGAACGAGGCTTCCGCCGTAGGCGTAAGCATGAGCCTGGCGCAGATCAGCATCTGTGGCGCCGGGGAAACGCTGCTGTAGCAGGGGTACGATCTGGTCTTTCCAGAGCAGATCAATGATCTGCTCGTGGGTCAGGACGGAATAGCCGTTGCCGAAAGGACAGCAGGCTACGAGCAGAAGGCCCCACGCCACCATTCGCCAAAGAAGCCGGTTACCCATGGCAAGGCTTGGATGCAATCACCAGCACAGGATGTTGTGGACCATTACTTTCCCAAAACCAAAACAACGAAGGTATCAGGAAGGATGGTGCGTCGCGGATGCGGCTCTCCGGAAGTAGGCGCCGGAGGCGGGCCAAAGTTCGCGGTTACAGTGAAGACCTGGTGGTTTTTCGTATTCAAAGCCATGGTGCGAGCGCCAGCTTGAGTGGAAACGTTTTCCACGACATGGAACTTGTTGGGCGAATCCTCGTGAACTACCGTGAGATGACCGTCTCCGCACGAAGCGAATGCCAAGTCTGTGCCGGGATCGAACCTGGTCGCATCCACACCTTCTCCGATAGGCAATGTGGTGACTACTTTTCCGTTGTTGGCGTTAACAATCGCCATCAGTTTGTTATCGCAGCCAGAAAAGAGCCTTCGTTTCTTGCGATCTATCGCCAAACCGCTCGGCTCTTCACACGGAGCCAGCGACCAGCGCGATTTCACTTCCAGCGTTGCCGGATCAATCGCATCCAGTTGGCTTTTATCTTCGATATTCACGAATAGTTCGCCTTTTCCGTCGCTGACTGCAAATTCCGGCTTACCCTCCAGCTTTATAGTGCCCAGAACATTTCCAGTTGCAGCGTCGATGGCTGTGGAATCGCGGCTTCTGCCGTTGAAGGTAAAGACGCGTTTGGTAGAAGGGTCATAAACAATCGCGTCAGGGTTTTCGCCAGCTTTAACTTTCGTGATGGGCTTTAAAGTTTGCAAATCGAAGATCGTAACCGTGCCTTCTCTTCCGTTGCTGGTGAACCCGCGTGCGAGCTCGGGCGCCAGCGCGATGCCGTGAACGCCCAGCGTATCGGGAATATCGCCGACCTGCTTGCCGGACTCCGAGTCAATAACGATGACGTGGGTGCCACGCGAGATAAACAGGCGTCCGGTTTCGCTGTCCAGGTTCAGATAGTCCCATCCACCCTCGCCACCGAGCTTGAAGGTCTTGATGACGTGATAGCCGGAGTCCGCGGCGCTGAGCAGGATGGAACCGCAAAGCAGGCCGAAGATCAGTTGCGCGATCCCAATGAATTTCCGCATGCGATGTTCACCTCTTAACCGATGTGTACGTGAACGCGTCCACCACTTTATCCGATTTTATCGGCCCTGGGTATGCCGAAAAAATGAATGGCAAGGAGGAATGATCAGCCCGTTCTGGATATGGAACCTTGTTCTGCATGCAAACCGCTGGCGCACTGCCCCGTCCTTTAGAATTAAACAAAGGCATCCCACTACGCATGGCGAAAAATCCTGGTGAAAGCTCCCGGCAAGCCCACGCGGAATTCGATCTGGTAGTGGCTGAGCTCTATGAGAAAGGGCGCGCCAGCGAATTCGGCATCAGTGGCGAGGAATTTCGCCAGATCTTGTGGAGCATCGGCGAAAAATATCTCGGCTCCGGGGTTTCCCACATGCAATTGCAGGAGTTTTGCCGGGGCCTCCGGATAGAAGAGCTGGTATTGGCACGGGCATGTGCCTCCGGACATGAACGAGCCTGGGAAGTATTTCTGACGCGCTATCGTGCGAAGCTCTACGACATTGCCGGATACATAACAAAAGAAAGTTCGGCAGCGCGCGAGCTTGCGGACTCCATTTATGCCGACTTATACGGCATGCATGCCCGGGACGGGCATAGAGTTTCGAAACTCGCCTCCTACACTGGACGCGGATCGCTGGAAGGATGGTTGCGGACGGTAATCGCGCAGGAGTACATCAACCGGTACCGGCGCCATCGGCGAAATGTCAGCCTGGATGAAGAAGTAGAAGCGGGCGCACAGTTTGCCAGCCCGCAACCAGCACCCGCACAGACGATTGACCCGCGCCTGGAGTCTGCGACAGATGAGGCATTAGAGGCGCTGCCGGCCGAAGATCGTTTTGTGCTGGCTGCGTACTATCTCGATGGGCGTACACTGGCAGAAATCGCGCGCACCGTCGTGGTGCACGAGTCGACAATCTGCAGAAAAATAGAGAAGCTGGGCAGGCGGTTGCGCAAGCAGATCTTGGCAGGTTTGAGCCAGCGCGGGATGAGCCGCAGACAGGCCATGGAGGCGCTCGAAGCCGATGTGCGGGATCTGGCGGTGGATATAAGAAAGAGACTTGCGCAAGATTTGCCGATTGACGCGTTCCCCAATAAGAAGATGAACGTACCGGCGAGCGAGGGCTCAGGCGGGCAATGAGTCTCGGGCGCCTGCATTTGTGATTATGGCTGAATTTCCAAAGATCGTTGGCAAGCGGTTGCGAGAACAGATGCCGACGGACGAGCATCTGGACGCCAATCTGCTCAGTTCCTTCACGGAACGGTCGCTTCTGGCTGGTGAGCGGGCGCAAGTGCTGCAACACCTGTCGTTATGCTCGAGCTGTCGCGAGCTGGTGGCGATGTCGCTACCGGCACAATCGGAAATGAAAGCCGTAGCGCAGCAACATAAGGTCACTGTAGCGCGTCCACTCTTGATAAAAGCGGCCTGGAGCCTTCTTGCGGTGTGCGTGGTTGCGATCACGACGATGATGTTGGTCCGACATCAAAACCAATCGGCACGGAGCGTGGTGCCGCAAAGACAACTCGTGAATGATTATGCGTCTGGTCCAGGACAAGCGGCGCAGGCGAATTCGGCTCCGCCACAGCCTCCTATTCAGCAAAGCGGAAAAAATGTGCCTTTGGACTCGCCGCAGTTGGCCCGGCCAAGGGAAACTGAAGCCACAACATTGATGGCCGAGGCTAAGCCTCAAGAAGAGATCGTTCCCGGACGAGCGAAAGACTCTGTAGCAACGCCGGACCAGAGTTCGTCCGCGGCCGTCACGGGCAACTATCGGCCTCTGCACTCGGTAAGAACAGCGCCTCGCTGGATTCTCGGATCGGACGGGACCCTGCAGCGCTCACTCGATTCGGGCGCGAGCTGGCAGTTCGTCTCCGTCTCGAAGGGTGTCACGCTGCATGCCCTGGCGGCCAACGGCATGGATATATGGGTGGGAGGCACGCGGGGTGCCCTGTTCCACTCGGGCGACGCCGGCCGGCACTGGGTACGGGTCCAGCCAGTCCATGCGGGACAGACGTTGGAGGCGGACATTATCGGAGTCGAATTCACCGACTCGGCCCACGGGACGGTGATGACCTCGTCGAAAGAGATCTGGACTACGGCAGATGCAGGCGAGTCGTGGGAAAAGAAGTAGGAAGCGCCTGGGCGCCTTTTTGTTTCTCTGAGTCTTTACGCTCACCGGCTGACAATGCAGCAGAGTTACTCCGGAGAGCTTCAGCTCGTATTACTTCCCAAAACTGCAGAATTACCAAAGTGACATTTACAGAACCACGGCTGCGACCTACTATCCCTGTTGTGGTTTGGCAGTTCTGGGGGAGGGCTGCCGAGGCGTCCTAGACATCTAGGACGCTTTTTATTTTGCCTGCTCTTGCGCAAGTGGTTAGCCAGTTGCGACTTCTCGGCCTACACAGCATCTAAGTGAGATGTTAGGATGGTCAGTTCGCGCGGCGAGACAATGCGCGCTGGCACGGAGGAATGATGGCAGGTAACGGAATTGTAGAAATCAGCGATTCGAATTTTGACCAGGATGTGCTCAAGTCTGAAACTCCGGTGCTGGTAGATTTCTGGGCTACATGGTGTGGCCCTTGTCGCGCTTTGGCTCCCATTGTGGATGAGTTGGCCAAGGAATATCAGGGCAAGGTAAAGGTGGCGAAGATGGACGTTGATCGCAATAGCGCGACCCCTATGCGTTACGGCGTTCGCGGCATTCCTACTCTGCTGGTGTTCAAGGGCGGCGAGGTCAAGGAACAGATCGTCGGTTACGTGCCCAAAGAGCAGATCCAGAAAGCCATCGATAAGCACGTCGGGTAAGCTGCTCTTCTGTCAATACTTGCGCAGGACCCCGATCACCCGGCCCTGAATTTCCACCGATGCGGCCGGGACGATAATCGGCTTCATGTTCGCGTTCGAAGGCTGTAGGCGGATGTTATCTCCTTCCCGGTAAAAGCGCTTTAGAGTTGCATCCGAGCGATCGACCAGCGCAACGACAATGTCGCCGTTGTGGGCTGTTTTTGCTTTTTCGACGAGCACGTAATCTCCGCTGAGAATGTGCTCATCCTGCATGGAGTCGCCGCGCACTTCAAGAACAAAAACTTCTTTCGAGCGAACGAAGTCGCCAAGAGAAATGGTCTCGGGGTTTTCGACGGCTTCAATGGGCTGGCCGGCGGCGATCCTGCCGAGCAGGGGCAGAACCATGGTGGTGTTCACCGCCATGGCCTGCTTGAGGCGGCCTTTGGGAGGCAGCAGATCGATCGATCGGCTGCGATTGTAGTCGCGGGTGAGGAGGCCTTTTTTCTCGAGATTGGAAACGTGCTTGTGAACTGTAGCTAGCGAGTTGAGCTTCATGCCCAGGCGAATTTCTTCGAAAGAGGGCGAGTACTGGTGTTTCTGGACGAAGTCGGAGATGAAGTCGTAGAGCTGCCGCTGCCGTTTGGTGATCGCCATGCCAATATTGTAGGCGAAGATAAGGCGAAGTCAACAGGCAAAGTGGTGGAAAGAACATTTGCGATAATCAAAACGAGGAAAAAAAGATGGCAGAGAAGATTCAGAAAACGGAGCAGGAGTGGCAAAAGCAGTTATCGCCCGACCAGTATCATGTGACGCGGCAGGCGGGAACCGAGCCCGCGTTCACGGGAAAATATTGGAAGACGAAAGATCAGGGAACTTACAACTGCGTCTGCTGCGGGCAGCCGCTGTTCGAGTCGGACACGAAGTTCGACTCCGGAACAGGCTGGCCGAGTTTCTTTAAGCCGGTCGAGCAATCGGCGGTTGCGGTAGGCGTGGACAAAAGCTATGGCATGACTCGGAATGAAGTACGCTGCTCGCGTTGCGATGCCCACCTGGGGCATGTGTTTTCTGACGGGCCGGCGCCGACCGGGTTGCGATATTGCATGAACTCGGCTTCGCTGGACTTGAAACCGAAGCCTTGATATCTCGTTGTCGGAAGAAAAAGGGCACGCGGTTGCGTGCCCTTTTTTGTCGGCCGGAGGTGTTTACATCGGAAATGTCAAGATGCAAGCGCAAAGATTTGCACAGCTTAAAAGTCAGAAAACATTGATTCGATCACTCTGGCGGCGTTCCTCGATTGATGATAAAGTGCGCGAAAGCTGTATTGCGAGGTGACAGCCGCGTGAGTAGATTTTCTGCATTACTGCTTGGGTTCTTTGTGGCTTTTTGCCTCGCTCACAGCGCGGCTTTGCAACTGGAGACGCGTGGCAACCTCCGGATTGTGGAAGAGCCGCTCCTAATGGCCTCCGGTGATTTCAACCACGATGGCAAGCCAGACATTGCTGTTGTTTGTTTCGAGTCGCTGTGCGGTGGTGTGCGGACCGCCCTAGGTAATGGAAACGGGACGTTTGGTCCCACGACTCTCTACCAGGTTGGCGACGAAACGAGTTGGATTGCTAGTGGAGACCTTGACGGGGATGGCAACACCGACCTTGTCACGGCCAACACATTGAGCAGCGATCTGAGCATCCTTTTCGGAAATGGGGACGGAACATTCCAGGCGGCTGCAAGCGTCCCAACTCCGGTGGGGCCGAATGTAGTCGAGGTCGGGGATTTTAACGGCGACGGCATCCCTGATCTTGTAATCGAGGACGACTGCAGCGGAGCTTGCATTAGTGTTCTGCTCGGCAACGGAGACGGCACCTTCCAGGCTCCGGTAAATACAACCCTTCAAGATGACCTTCGCGGCATGGTTGTGGGCGATTTTAATGGGGACGGCCTGAGCGACGTCGCGTGGGTCTCGGGAACTGCTTCAGGCGTGAACGTATTTCTGAGCATGGGGGACGGTACATTTCAGGAGCTCACCTCGTCACTGCCGGGTGGCGGAATCGGAATTACTGCGGGGGATTTCAACCGTGATGGCAACCTCGATGTTGCTGTCTCCACCGGATCATCTGCGGCGGTGCTCCTCGGCATAGGAGGCGGCGCTTTTGGTTCGCCGGAGTATTATGCGGCCGTTAATCCGGGGGATTCGATTCAGTCGGCTGATCTGACTGGAGATAAGAATCTGGACTTGATTGTGACCATCTCGCCGAAGGTCGACAGCAACGCCAGCTCAGTTCAGGAATTCCTTGGGAAAGGCGACGGAACTTTTGTTCCGGGTGCGACCTTTCCTGCGGGAAACGAGTCGGGGTCGATCACGGTCGCCGACCTGAACGGGGACGGTCAGCTTGACGTCGCGGTTGCGGCCGAGCGGAGCAACTCTGTCATTTCTCTGTTAAACACCGGCGTGGTCGCTTTCTCTCCGACCACGGAGTTGAGTTTCCCCGAGCAAATTGTTGGCACTAGGAGTCAGCCTCAGACGGTCAAGCTAACCAACACGGGGCAAAGTTCATTATCGATTTCCTCGATGAAGCTAACGGGGCAATTTGGGATGACAACGACCTGCGGTAAGAGCGTGGCTGCGGGAAAGGGCTGCTCAATCAGCGTCACGTTTTCTCCCAAGGGGCTGAACACACAGAGCGGCACTATTTCCATTGTGGACAGTGCGTCTTCCAAGCCGCAGGTCATCGATCTCACAGGAACAGGTACGGTGGTGAACCTGTCGCCGACACAATTGAACTTTGGCAGGCAGAAAGTGGGATCGAATACGACGCTGCCGGCTCAGATGACCAACGAGGGTACGAAAGCGGTCACGATCACCAGCATCGTTACAAACAGTAACCAGTACACCGACACAGACAACTGCGGAACCAGCCTGGCAGGCGGAGGCAGCTGCACTATCCAAGTCACATTCAGCCCAACATTTAAGGGCTCGACCACAGCTATCCTAAGCGTTAATGACAATGGCGGCGGCAGCCCGCAAACCGTCGCGCTGACCGGGACGGGCGACTAGCAGTCAAGGAGCTGCAGCTTCTCGCGTAACCCTCACGAGCGGCACCTGCGTGCTGCCGATGCAGAACGAAACGAGTTTAGTTTTTAGTGGCCAGCGCTAGCGGCCATGACTTTCGGTTGCTCGGCCGTCTTAACTTCTGCAGTAGCAGTTTTGTTTTCCGATGACTGCTGCTGCTTGTTCTTCTGTTCGTTCTTATGCTCGTGCTTCGGCTCGGCGGTGCGAACCTGGACGCTGCCCTTCAGCACTGCGCCGTCTTCCACGCTGATGCGCTGGGTGACGACATCGCCGGTGAGGGTGCCTTCATTCCGGATATCAAGGCGATCGGCACACTGGATGTTGCCCTTGACCGAACCCATGATGACGACTTCGCGGGCCACAATGTTGGCGGCCACGCTGCCGTTCCGTCCGATGGTGATGCGATGATCGGCAAAGTTGATTGATCCCTCGATGCGGCCGTCAATGTAGAGCGACTCGCTGCCGCTGATTTCTCCCTTAATGACAAGCGAGCGGCCGATGGTGGCCTGCTCGACGGGAGTGGTGGTGGTGCTCAGGGGAGTATAAGAGCCTTGATTCGAGAATTTCTGCGAATTGGATTGAGTGTCTGACTGCAGCATGGGTCGCACTTCCTCTTCTTATCGCGCGGCCAGTCCTGGGACGCCGCGCCGGGATTCGTCGTTCGGCCACTGGCCAAAGCGACTATCGCACAAGCATCACGAGTGTCGCAGATTACCGAAGTCTTTGACCGATGGCTAGCTCAAGGCGATTCAAGTTTGCAGCGCTTCGGAGAGCGCCTCCCATTCGGCAAGAAGCCTCTGGAGGTTTTCTTTTTGATCGCTTAGCTCATGGGTGAGCCGCGCGGTTTCATCGGCGCTGACGAAGGTCTGCAACGAAGATTCAGTGAAGGCAATTGCCGCTTCAGCGGTGGAAATTTCTGTTTCTAATTCACTTACGCGATCTTCCATTTGCTTGCGCTTGATAGGATTCATGCGGCGGGACTTCGACTCGGATGCGGCTTTGGAGCCGGAGCCATTTCCGTTGGCGGGCTGCGTGAGGGCCGGCGAGGCTTCGATTGTTTGTTGCAGTTTTTCTGCTCCGCCCTGCTTGCGCCAGTGGTAGTCCTCGTAATTCCCGGGATAAACTTCGACGCGGCCGTCACCCACTTCGAAAACGCGAGTGGCGAGTTTATCGATGAAATAGCGATCGTGGGAAACGAAGACGACGGTACCGGTGTAGTCGGAGAGCGCTTTCAGAAGGACGTCTTTGGCGCGCATGTCGAGGTGGTTGGTGGGTTCGTCGAGGAGAAGAAAATTTGCGGGATGGAGCAACATGCGGAGCAAAGCATAACGATTTCGCTCGCCGCCGGAAAGCACGCCGATTCGCTTGAAAACCTCATCTGCGGAGAAAAGAAAACCTCCGAGCAGGTTGCGCAGCTCGGTTTCGGTTGACTGGGGCGAAAGGTTACCGATGTCGTCAATCATGCGGGAATTCGGATCGAGGGCTTTGTATTGATCTTGCGCGAAATAGTCCGCCTGCACGTTATGGCCGATGCGATATTCACCCGCCGAGAGCGGCTCTTCATGAGCGAGCAGCTTGATGAGCGTTGACTTCCCGGCCCCGTTGACGCCGACGAGCGCGATGCGATCACCGCGCTCGATCATAAAGCTCACATCGCGAAAGACTTCCTTCGTTCCATAAGACTTTGCGACGCCGGCGAACTCGGCAACGATGCGCCCGCCGGGCTTGGGCTGCGGGAAGGAGAAATGGATGGTCTTTTCTTCTTCCGGGAGCTCGATGCGATCGATGCGTTCGAGCTCTTTGATTCGGCTCTGTACCTGCTTGGCCTTGGTGGCCTGGTAGCGAAAGCGATTAATGAAGACTTCCAGTTGCTCGATGCGGTCGCGCTGATTGCGGTAAGCGGCTTCAAGCTGCTCCAGGCGCTGGGTTTTGGCGGAGACATATTTTTCGTAGCTGCCGGGGTAAACGGTGACGCGCTTGTTCCAGATCTCTGCGATTTTGTTGACGGTGACATCAAGAAAGTAGCGATCGTGAGAAATCAGCACGAAAGCATGAGGGTATTGCGACAGATATTCTTCGAGCCAGTTGCGGGCCTCGAGATCGAGGTGGTTTGTGGGCTCGTCGAGAAGAAGAAGATTGGGTTGTTGTAACAGGAGTTTGGCCAGCGCGATTCGCATTTGCCAGCCGCCGGAGAATTCGTCCGTGAGACGATCCCAGTCTTCTTTGCGAAATCCCAAGCCGGTCAGCACGGTTCCGACCTGCGATTCGATTGCATAGCCATCGCGTGTGCGGAACTCATGTTCCAGGCGGTGAAAACGATCGGCGACCTGGGAGTATTCCGCCGATGCGGTGTCGAGCTCCGACATGCGCGCCGTCAGCTCTTCCATTTCTTTTTCCATGCCGCGCATCTCAGAAAAAACTGACATGCTCTCGGCAAAAACCGTCTTGCCGGAGAGTGTGAGCCCATCCTGCGGCAGATAGCCCGCGCTAATACCCTTCGCAATGCTCACCGAACCGTAATCGAGAGTTTCGACGCCGCTAAGAATCTTCAGCAGCGTTGATTTTCCGGTGCCGTTTGCACCGACCAGACCGACGCGGTCGCGCGACGTGATCATCCAGTCCACGCCCTCGAAGAGCAGTTTTTGCCCGAACCGTTTACCCGCAGAAGACAACTGAATCATGCTGGTTTTATCGTCTCATGAGAGCGCGCTTGAGCGCAGTCTGCTCGATGAAATGGGTGGCGCGCTCAGTGAGCTTTCCAGAATAGCGTCCCGACCTGCCCCAGGACTGGGTCGAGAATTTGCTCAGATGAGAAGCGCTGTTGTGGGCTTGGATCGAAACTCGTAAAAGCGGGATCCCGCGGATTGCCGAATACGAGAATGGCGTCAGCGCCGGCTTTTTTCAGATCGTTGTTGGCAACTTCGACTTGCCGCGGGGTGGGGAGTGCAGGAGAAAATGCCACCATTCGGCAGCCGGCAAAATAGGCTGAGTAGATGCCGGCCTCCCATCCGACTCCATGTTCAGGAAACGGGCCTGATCCAAGCACGGCCAGCCGAGTGCAACTGGGGAGGGCTCTCAACTTCGCTGCCGCATCGTAACAGCTCAACTGATAATCGCGGCGAATGGAGCGGAACGGTGATGCCCAGTAAATTTGCGAGAACACGGTGCCAACAATCAGCAATGCGAACGCCGCCTGGCGCAATGTCGTGCTGGGCGCAGGCCGGCCAGAGGGGGGAAGTGTTCCCGGCCAGATGAACGGCATCGAGAGCGCGATTAGAACCGGGACGATGGGCAGGATGTATCTCGCTCCATCGAATACCAGCGGGCTGTAAGCCAAGAGCAATGTTGCCGAGCTTAAACAGGCAACATAGAGTAACTGCGCCTCGGGCGTTCCACGCTTCCGTCGTCTCACTGATGCAGCCAGGAGAATGCCCAGAACTCCTCCCGGAGTCAGCAGAATTGAGAACTCTTTGAGTTCATCTGCGAGGTTGCGCACGGCTTTGCGTAGGCCAAGCGATGATGCGTTGGTTAGGCTGAGTTTCTGCTTCCAAAGGGGAAATCCGGGGTACATGCTGTCCACAACGTTGTACTGATCGTAGGTTCGGGAGCTATCAGTCAGGAAAACCAGGTTGCTGGATTGCCGCTGAAGTTGCTCGCGAGTGTCGGAAGAAAGGAGGTTCCACTTGAGCTGATAGCCAGCAGTGAAGTGCCCATACTTCGATCTCAACGCCAGTCCCCAACTTGACCAAACGAGCAGAGGCAGAATCATTGCTACGCTGGCGCAGAAGAACTTCCGCTTTACCGGACTAGTATTCGAAAAACTGCACGCCGCGACAGTGGCAACGGCGAGCCACGGCATTGCAATAGCTTTGCTTAAAAATGCGAAAGCATGAGGAATGCCGAGCAAGAACCAGTTACACAACGAGGAGTGGCGCAAACACTCAAGCAAGAGGACAAAGTAAATCAGCACGCAAAAGGTGAGCAGAAAATCAGCGCCGATGAAGTAAGCGGAAAAGGCGGCAATTCCGCGCGCCGTCGTAAACCAGAAAACCGCTAGAGCTGCCAATGTGCTTGAATTCCACAACCGCAGGGCCAGTAAGTAGACGGCGGGCAGGCAGACCAGAAAGCTGGCGACGGTTAGCAGGCGACCGGCGAGGGTGAAATCCTTGCTGAACATTGAAACGCCCGCGACCAGCCACGAGATCAGCGGGCTCCAGTAGCCGTGCAACGACAAGCGAAAATCGCCATCTGCGATGTGCCGCGCTATGCCGACATAAGATACGGCATCATAATTGATGTTGCGGAAGGAAAGACGCCAGAGCCACAGGATCTGCAGCGCGCAATTCGCCCCAGCCAGAAAGAGCAGCGCGACGGGCGCAAGCGTGCGACGTTGCACGCGCGTGCGCAGGACTTCAATGCGCGCCTGCACCGAGTTGCCAGCTACTCTCGAGAATGAGGGAGATGCCATTGAGGCAGAATCTGGATGATGAAGTTTCCAGCATAGCCCGAAAATCCCAGGATAGGAGGCCAGAGCGCGTTATCTTGCGAGATACCTAAACAGAACGGCTAGCGAGGCTTCGCGGACTTCTCGGCGGCAATGTGTTCGACGGCGCGATCAACCACATTCTGCATTTCGCGCGCGTACTTCACTTCTCGGCCCTTGGCGAGAATTTTTTTGGCCTCTTCGGGGCGATACCAGGTGGGATTTCGCATTGGCTCGTGAGAACCATTGCTTTCTTCAACTTCAAAGAGAAAGGCTTTAACAACATATTCACGGACGCCGGGCGGTTTCCAGAAAACTCCCTTGGAATGAAGATAGAGGTGGAAATGACTCGAATCTATGTGCCCGCGAACGCCGGCTTCCTCCCAGGCTTCCCGCTCCGCCGCCTGACTGTGAGACATGGAAGGCTCGGGAGCACCCTTAGGAAACGTCCACTTGGCGCCGCCATTGGTGTTCACCAGAAGGAATTCCAACGATTCCCCGCTATGGCGGTAACAGATGGCAGCGACCTGCAGGGGTAAAGCCGATCGCAGGAGCCGGGGCGAACCCATTATAAACAGCCTCCGCCGGAGCTTCCCGGCTTTCTTCATGATAGTTCGAAAATATTTCATGAATGTTAAAACTGCACACGAAAGGGTGCAGCGACCGATTTGGGATATCCATCCAAAAGCCTCGACCTGCAGGTTACTTCGTGATTACCTCACCGCTGGAAGGCGTGGATTGAGAACCTTCTCTGCGCTCCAAAGAGCGCATGGTGTGAAGTATCGCGGAGAGTACATTTTCATTGCCGATGGCGGTGTTGATCATCTCATGGTAGAGATAGCGGGTAGGCCAATCGGCGCCGAAATAATGCTTAACAAACGTAACGCGGTCGCGATCGACGGTGTCGAGTAGTTCCTCGGCTTCTTTTTCAGTTTTACCAAGCTCGCGCAGGCGGCGCAGCTTTTCGACGTGTGGCGCATACAAGAAAACATGAAAAGCGTCCGCATGTTCTCTCAGGAAGTACGAAGCGCCTCGTCCTACGATGACGGCATTTCCCTCCGCAGCGATCTTTTCCATCACCTGTTTACCTATCGCGACGAAGCTGTCGGTATCGAACGGCTCACGGCCCGTCATCGGCATGCTCGGTTCATAGCTCCCGCGCAGAAAAGTCTTGGCCAGCCGCCGAAACGTCCCCTGCACACGCTCCTGGCAACGTTCGACGGCGGAGCAGTCAACACGGGCGGTGTTGGCGATCTCCTGGGTGAGAGCTTGGTCCCAGAGTTTCCAGCCCAGGCGGCTGGAAAGCTGCTTGGAGATTTCGCCCCCGCCACAGCCGAACTCGCGTTCTACAGTAATAATGCGGTACATGGGCTCCAATTGATATTTTCAACGAATCCAGACCTTCGGCTCAACTGACATGCCCGGACGAAGGACGTGTTGCTTGGTTTCACCAGGATCGAAGGTAATCTTCACGGGGATTCGCTGCACCACTTTCACATAATTTCCGGTTGCATTCTCCGGAGGCAACAAGCTGGTGATGGCACCGGTGGCCCCGGCAATGCTCTGCACGTGACCTTTGTAGTCGGTGTCGGTGGTGTCGACGTGAATGGTCACCTTCTGCCCGACACGCATGTTCTGGAGCTGAGTTTCTTTAAAGTTGGCGGTAACCCAGATGTCGTCAAGGTTGATGACGCGCATCATTTCCTGGCCGATCTGCACGTTCTGGCCAACATCCACAGTGCGGTTCGTGACCGCGCCAGTCACGGGAGCCAGCACCAGGCAATAGGAAAGGTTCAGCTGCGCCTGATCCAATGCGGATTTTTTCAAAGCGACTTGCGCCTCGGCGGACTGCGCCCGCGCTCGCATCGCAGAGACCTGTTGCGGTCCCGTATGCGAGGAGCGCAAGTTTGCCTGGGCGGCCGCAAGCCTCGCCTCCGCCTGGCGGACCTGATGATCGGCGGCCTGAGCGGCGGCCTGAGCAGCGGTTACCGCCGCGGCGTCGGCCTTGGCGGTCGCGACCGCCTCATCATACTGTTGCTCCGAGATCTCTTCTTTTTCGACGAGCTGTTTATAACGCACGAGGTCATTCTGGGCCTTGACGTTGAGGGCTTGCGCCTCAGCGAGCTGTGACTTGGCAGCGTCATACTGCTGCCGGACAGCGGCAATCCCCGCTTTGGCGTTCTCCACATCGGCTTCAGCAGAAGAAATCTGGCTACCCGTGCTGACGGTCGTGATGGGGACATTGACGTTTGCCGCCTGAGCAAGTGCGATGGCGTCGGCGTAATCAGCTTTGGCACGCTCCAGCGCTACTTGATAGTCCGTAGGGTCAATCTGCACGAGCGGAGTGCCTGCATCCACGTACTGATTGTCCTGAATGAGAAGCCTGGTCACGTGGCCGGAGATGCGCGCGCTAATTGAATTCAAGTAGCCGTCGATCTGGGCGTCATCGGTATCTTCGTAGCTGGTGAAGTAACGCCAGAGAAAAAATCCGGCGACCAGCAGCACGATGAAGCCAATGATAAGGAACATCCTCAGCCGCGGGCTGCGGCCCCTGAAACGCCTCCAGCGCAGGTCGCGGTCGGAAGCGGGAAGAGGAGGCTGTCGTTCTGCCGTATGGGGAGGCTCAACCGGCGGTTGCCCTATCGTCTCTGCGTGATCTGCCATTTTTACTTGCCTTGTAAGTATTGCATTACGCCTTGTTCCGCAAAACCTATCGCCCTCGCCAGTTCGATTTTCGCGACATTATGCTGATAAAGACTGGAGATGTAGCTCTCATTCGCCTGGGCAACCGACTCCTGGGCTTCAACGACTTCGAGATTATCGGTGACTCCCGCGGTAAAGCGATCGCGCGCCTGAATCAGGGTCTGGTTGGCGAGATCAACCGAACTGCGCGCCACCTCGACCTCGTCGGCGGCCGATTGCAAATCGAGCCGGGCGGCGCGAACATCATAATCGATCTGGCCCCGCAGATTCTCCAGTTGCTCACGTGCCTGGCGCAGGCTGGCCTCTGCTTTTAGCACGTCGGCATGAGTTTTTCCACCATTGAAAACCGGTATGTTCAGTGTGGCCCCAACCTGAAATACCCCGTGGGAGTTGCCCGGCCGGATGCCGGCATCGCCGTAATCTCCGCCCATGCTCAAGCTGGGATAGTATTGCGCGGCGGCAGCGCGCCGCGACTCCTCCGCAGCACGCAACTGCTGCGCGGCAGCCAGATAGTCCGGGCGGCCCATGTAAGCCCGGCGCAGATCCTCTTCGAGCGGTGCGGTAGCGAGCGGCTCATAAGGAGCGGTAGTGGTTAACGCAAATTCCTGGCCGGGCGGCAACCCAATTGCGCGCCCCAGGGCAAGCTTCTCTTTTGCGAAATCGTTTCGCGAAGCAATCAGCTGTTGCTGGCGGGTTTGCAACTCAACTTTGGACCGCAGAGTTGAAATCGCCGGAGTCACACCCGCCTTTTGCTCGTCAGCCGTTTTGTCATAAAGCGCCTGCGCGGTCTGTACCTGAGCTTCATCGGCTGCCACCCTTGCAGCCGCGGCAAGCGCCTGGAGATAGGCATTGCCGACGGCGAGTACCACCAGCTCGCGGGCGCTTTTTACCGACAACCGGGCAGCTTTTTCATTTGATTCGGCGCTTCGTTTTTTTTCGATCAGGTTGTAATCGAAGATTGACTGGCTGAGGAAAATCCCGGTTTGAAAAATTCCGATCGGCCCAACGACGGTTGGAATGCCTGGAATTGAAAAACGAAATCCTTCCGCGGCCAGATCGATTTGCGTCGCGCTTTCCGTGACTTGAGCGTTAACGTTGGGTAATAGTGCGCTCAATTCCTGCCACTTCTGGCCGCGGGCAGCCAGAGTGGTGTCGTTTTGCAGAAGAACGCCGAGATTGTTCCGCAATCCGCGCTCGATGGCCTCTTTGAAAGAAAGCTGCAAAACCGTGCCGGTCGCTTTGCCTTCGGGAACGCTTCCGCCAAATGGGCTTTGACTTAGCGCAGCACCGGGGTTTGTGGCCGAGGCGCCGCCTTGGGCGGTTCCCGAGCCATATCCTTCGCCCGAGGTGCCAGAGCCTGACTGAGGTTGCTGCGCCATAACGGGCGGTCCTCCAATCCCCTGGCAAAAGGCGGGATGACAGAGCGATAGCTCTATCAGAGAACAAAAAATGCCAAGAGTGCAAAACGCTGCTTTATTGACTCGCAATTGGCTCGTCTCGCTCCAAGCTTAGAAGAGAGGCATAGACAAGATAACCAGATGTTGATTCAGAGAGCCACTCCTTAGATGCAAACGATTGTAGCTGCGCAGGCAGTAATTCGTCTCTAGGGTGCACGTTGAGCGAGCTATTAGAGTGCCGGCGGGTTCCGTTTAACGGCGCTGGTCCGGTGGAACAGCCAGTACACGGCAAACCCTCTGCGTGCTTTAATAGTCAGAACTCGTCTCCACACGAAACCGTCAAGGATACTGAATGATTAGAAAATCTCTCGCTGTAGGTGCGTTGGTTCTATTTTTGATTGCGTTGGCTGCGGGACAAGATAGTCATTACGATGCGGGCATCAATTTCGGCGGGGCGTTTGGTAAGACGACGACCGGAAACGGAGTAACGCAGAGCACCACAACCGGTTCCGATCTGTTTGGGACCTTCCGCTTCCGCTTCAACCGCAGGCACGCCGTGGCCATAAGCATAGGCCGGATGAAGGATTCGCAAATTTACCAGACCAATCACGACTTTCACGTCTTGACGAATATCACCGAATACTCCGGTGCGTATATCTACAGCCCGTTTCAGAATTCCAAGTTCGAAACTTTTATATTTGCGGGAGGGGGAGCTCTGGTTTTCAATCCTCAGAGCACGTGGCTGTTTTATAACAACAATACGAATAATCCGTTCGGCGTTAACCAGGCTCAGGTCTATTTGGGGGCGAGCAAGCAGACCGAAATCGCATTTTTATATGGTGGCGGCCTGGACTACCAACTGTCTGCCATCCCCTATGGCCGAAACGTCCCGCTAAGCTCGCATTTTGCATTTCGAGTCCAGTATCGCGGCTTTCTCTATCGGGATCCTGATTTCAATTTGACGGGCGCGGGCAGCCTGCCGAGTTTCTTCACCGGCGGACTAGGGCACCTGGCTGTGCCTTCGGCTGGGCTGGTGTTCAAGTTTTGAGGGAAATGGCGCGTCAGGAATTCATCGCCGCGCGGCGCAGCTTTCGGCTCTCGGCCAGCAACGCCATGGAATGCATGAGATTCTGCAGGGTCACAATACCCACGAGCCTCTGTTCTTCCACTACTGGAATAATGCTCAGATTGCGGGAAGTCAGTTTACGGAACGCCGAGGCCAACGACTCATTTCGTTGAGCCACTTCGAAAATTCGGTTCATGACTGATTGCACATAACCGTTGCCTTCCGAGCGCAGCGCCTGCAGAATTTTCTGCCTGGAGACGACTCCTACCATGTCGCTGCCGCGAATTACGGGAAAATCATCCTGTAACGAATGAACTGCCTTCTCGAGAGCATCCTCCAACGTGTCGGCTGGGGAGAGCGTGGCGAAATCGGTGAGCATGATGTCCTGGAGGCGCACGGTTTCGAGCACCGACTGAAACAGGACAGAGCGTTCCTCAAGTTGCGCCGCAATAAAGAGGAAAACGCCAACCATGGTGAGCCAAACGTTCCACAGCAATCCCACCAGCATCAACAGAGTTGCGAAGGTCTGGCCAATCGAGACTGCGCGGCGAGTGGCGCGGGCCGAATCCGTGGCGCGGCTGAAGAAAGCACGCAAGACACGGCCGCCGTCCATGGGATAAGCGGGAAGTAAATTGAACGCCGCAAGCCAGATATTTGCCCACACGAAACTGCTTGCCAATTCCGAGGAGTCGAGATAGGGCCTTGACCAGATATGGATTTGCGGCAGCGTTGCGAAGAGAATTCCGCCCATTACCCCTGCAACCAGAAGATTGGCAACCGGTCCGGCGAGCGCGATGCGAACATCTCGTTTCCAGGTGGGTGCTCCAGCGGGTGCAGGCTGTCTGGTTTCGTCCAGCAACGTGATCCCGCCGATAGGAAGCAGGATAATCGCCTTTGCCGGCAGTCCGGAGTGCATGCTCACCAGAGCGTGACCGATTTCATGAACCACTACGCAGGCGAAAATAATGGCCACCAATGCGACACCGGGCCCGGGATGAGAGGCGCCACGCGAGGCTTCGGTCAGCCAGATGAAGACCAGCAGAATAAGAAAGGTAAAGTGGACACGGACTTCAACCCCAAAAATCCGGCCCGCCGGAATCGACCAATTTCTCATAGAGTCAGAACAAACCTACACTCAATATACTTTAGACGCAGCTACGCTGGCCCGCGTTACGCTCGTTGCCGATTACCATTGAGTACGCTTGAGAATCATTGCCGGAAAATATCGTAGCCGTCCACTGCGATCTCTGCGCGGGCTCGATGTTCGCCCGACATCGGACCGTCTTCGCGAAACTCTCTTTAATGTGTTCACGTCCGGCGATCCTGAGGCTCTACGGGGGACGGTCTGGATCGATCTTTTCGCAGGAACGGGCGCAGTGGGAATTGAGGCTCTGAGCCGTGGGGCGGCAATGGTTTATTTTGTGGAGTCATTGGCCGCCGCCGTGGAAGTCATCCACGAGAATCTGCAATCGCTTGGAACTGAAAACTCGGCACAAGTGCTCAAGCGGGACGTTCTGCGCGCATTACGCAGCTTGAAGTCGCAAGGTGTGACTCCCGACTTTATTTTTCTGGATCCGCCATATCAGATGCAGAACGCGTACCGCGACACTCTGAAACTCCTATCTGAGTCGAAGCTTATCGCTGAGCAAACAAGAGTTGTGGCCGAGCACTTGCGCAAGTTCAATCCGGGCAATCAATTTGGAAAGCTAAAGCGTTATCGCAAACTCGAGCAGGGTGATGCGGCGTTGAGCTTCTATGCTCTTGAAAAGAACCCCGATTCTGATTGTGCTACTTTGGCAGAATGATCGTCGGCACGGGGATCGACATCACCGAGGTACCTAGAATTGCGCAATCAATCGAACGATTCGGCGAGCGTTTTCTGAATCGGGTTTTCACCGAAGGCGAAAGGCGTTTCTGCGATGCGAAGGCAAATCGGGTTGAACGATACGCTGCGCGCTTTGCCGCGAAGGAAGCTGCCATGAAGGCGATTGGAACCGGCTGGAACCATGGCGTAACTTTTCGAGATATTGAGGTCACTCGTCAGGCGGGCAGCCGGCCGACTATAGCCTTTCATGGCAAGGCGGCGGAATTTGCCGGCAAGCTCGGCACTACCGGGATCGCACTTTCGTTGTCGCACACCGCGGAGTATGCCATCGCTCAGGTGATTCTGGAAAAGTAAAAACCTTCGAGCCTCTCTGTTACACTTCCCCATTCGCCATGGGCTCGATCACCCTAAGCTCGTCCCCTGTCAGCCAGCCCGCAGTCAAATCAAGTCATCTTCGCAGTCTGCTTGCCGGGGTTGCTCTTGCGAGCTTTTCCGCGCTTTTACTTGAACTCTCGTTGACTCGGCTGTTTTCCGTGGTCCTGTTTTATCACTTCGCATTTCTGGCGATCTCAATTGCGCTGCTGGGGCTCGGCGCAGGCGGAGTCCTCGCTTATCTAGCGAAGAACTGGTTGTGGCGATTTCAAACCCGATCTCTTTTGGGCATTGTGTCAACGGTGGACGCGGTCGTGGTACTGCTGGTGCTGGAGGTCGTACTGCACGTACCGGTCTCTCTTGAATTGACTACCGGCAATTTCTGGCGCCTGACAGCAATCTATCTTGCATCAGCCGTGCCTTTCTTTTTCACCGGCCTCGAATTCGCGGTGCTTTACGCGCGTGAAGCGGCGGAAGTTTCCAATCTGTACGGAGCCGATTTGGCCGGCGGAGCGCTCGCCTGCCTGGCGGTTGTTCCCATTCTCAACTGGCTCGGAGGGCCCAATGCCGTGCTCTTTTCCGGCATGACGGCCGCACTTGCCGCCACGGTCTGGACTCAGGCCGGGCGCCTACGACGTTGCAGCACCGCCGTGGGCATTCTGTTGTTAATCATCATCGCAGCTAATTTTTCCGGGAAATGGATTGACATCGTCTATGCAAAAGGCGAACGCCGTGACGCCTCATGGGTAGAATTTGCGCGCTGGAATGCGATTTCGCGTGTGGAGGTTGATCGCCAGAACGACGCGAAGGCGATTGTCATCGACGCTGACGCTTCCACCTACATCATGAACGTCGATTTGCAGCACTGGAAAGGATCTGTTTACGAAAGAAATTTAATGTCGGCTCCTGCAGGTGTTGTTAATATCTTGCGGCCGCATGGGGAGTACGCCATCATTGGCCCGGGCGGCGGGGTGGACGTGGTGCGCGCGATTGCGAATGGAAGCCCAAGTGTCACCGGCATTGAAATCAATCCCCTTATTGCCACCGACATCATGCGCGGGCGTTATGCGGATTACGCTTATCACCTTTATCAACGCCCTGACGTGCACATTCACGTCAGTGATGGGCGGTCTTTCATCCGCAGCGCGAACCAGCATTTCGATGTCGTGCAGATGACGCTGGTCGATACCTGGGCTTCGACGGCCGCTGGAGCTTTTGCCCTCAGCGAGAACAATCTTTATACGGTTGAAGCTTTTCAGGAGTATTTCCAGCACCTTAAACCGGATGGCGTGCTGGCCATCACGCGCTGGGAGTTTCAGCAACCGCGCGAGGCTCTGCGCGTGGTCTCACTTGCGATGGAAGCCTTGCACCGCTTAGGGGTAAGCGATCCAGAGGGCAACTTCATAGTGGTCTCGCAAGCGCCGCTGGATTCCGATGGCCTGCCGGTGGCGGTGTTGGCCAAGAAAGGTGCTTTCACGGCGGCTGAACAGGAGAAGGTTGCGGCCGATCTACAGGCTCGTCCTCCGCTAACAGCGCTTTATTTGCCGTCGGCGCACAATGAAAACGCATTTTCTGCCCTCATCAGGAGCAACGATCCGTACAGTTTCGCTCGTCGCTATGCGTACAATGTTGCACCGGTCAGCGACAATGCGCCGTTCTTCTTCTTTACTCTCAAATTGAACCAGCTTTTGCGCCGGGGGAGCGAACAGGAGGGGATCGATTGGAAAGTCAACCTCGGAATCGCCGTGCTGATGACGGTGCTGGTGATCTCAGTGCTTGCGGTATTCGCGTTCCTCATCGTTCCGCTTGCCGTGCATGGTGGCAACACCCAGGCAATTCCGAGGCTCCTTTATTTTGTTGCCATCGGCCTCGGCTACATTCTGGTTGAAATTTCCTTTATTCAAAGATTTGTTCTCTTTCTTGGCCATCCTACTTACGCGTTGACCGTGGTGGTATTCCTGATGCTGCTGTCAAGTGGCATGGGGAGTTGGAGTTCCCGTCGAGGTGGAGTTTCTCTCAACCTCGGGCGACTGGCATTGCTAACCACACTTGGCTGCCTCGGGCTGGATATATTTATGCTCCCCCCAATCCTGAAGGGTCTTGTGGGTCTGCCATTTCCGGCGAAGCTGCTTATCAGTGCCGGGCTGATCGTTCCTCTCGGTTTCTGCATGGGCATGCCCTTCCCCACCGGTTTAAGAGCGCTCGCGCGCATGAGCGATGCAGATATTTCTGCTGCTAACTCGAACTCCATCGAGTGGGCCTGGGCAATGAATGCCGGTGCCAGCGTACTGGGCTCGGTTTTGGCGATGGTGATCGCAATCGACTTCGGCCTGAATGTGACACTCGGAGTCGCCGCTGCCGCGTATTTTTCGGGGCTATTGCTCATTCCGATGCTGTTCCCATAAGGGGGGGACATCGCCCGTTATACCTGATCAAGCCATTGGGCACATTCTGACGTACCCAGGCCCACCTCCCAGGCTGCTGTATCTCACCCCTTCAAGGTCTGCCGGCGCGGGCGGAATGGCAGCGCAGCATTCCCGCGGTCGAGCAGTTGCGGTACTCGATCACGTTTCGGACGCTGCGGTCGAGATCCAAGCGAATAGCCGCGTAACCCCGCCACACTCGACAGCGACAACTCAGAAGGCGTAACCCAGCGGAAACTGACGTAACTTGCGTCACTGACATGTCCCGTGACGGAATATAGCTTGCCCAATTCCCGTTTTGGCAGGTAGTTCCTTCATGGAAGTACGCAGTTATCGCGCCTTTACCCGGGAGGTACGGTATGCCGGATACCTCCTGGTCCTGCTGGGCGCGTCGGTTCTTTTCGGCTGGATGGTCAACAATGTTCCGCTGATGACCGTCCTCCCGGGCAAAATCGCCATGAAGCCCAATACCGCAATTGGCTTCCTGGCCTCCGGACTCGCGCTCCTGTTGATCCACCGGAATTTCAGCCGCCGCCGGCGAATTGCCGCGGCGATCTGCTCAGTGATCGTATTCCTGCTGGGACTGCTCTCATTCGTTGAATACGCTTTTCATCTGGACTTGCAGATCGATGAGATCTTTTTCAAAGACGTTGTGCAGTTGCAGTATCCCGGACGAATGGCGCATATCACGGCGCTGAACTTCTGCTTTGTCGGTCTCGGTCTGTTTCTGCTCTCTGTTTCCCACAAACAAGCATGGTGGCCCCAGATGCTGTCGCTGCTTACGGGACTGAGCGCCCTGCTGGCGGTTGTCGGATACATGTATGGAGTTCCGCTTCTCTACGGCTCCGTCCATTACACTTCGATGGCGCTTCACACCGGCGCCGGGTTTCTGCTGTTGTCAGTCTCTATGCTTCACTGCCGTCCAGGCTCCGGATTAATGGCTGCTTTGACCAGCCCGCAGGCGGGTGGCTGGCTGGCGCGCAAGCTGATTCCAGTGGCCGTGGTGGTGCCGATTGGGCTGGGAGCAATCTGCATCCATGTGCGCGAGTCGGTCAGTGATGTGCGGCTTGCGCTGGCGTGTCTGGTGATCAGCCAAGTGATTCTCTTTGTGAGTTTGATCTGGGCGCTTGCGGCGCGGATTAACCGCTCGGAAAGCGACAAAGAAACGGTGGCGTCGGCACTGCGGAAGTCGGAAGAAAAGCTGGAGGAAAATTATCGGAGCATGTTCAAGGAGGCTTTGATTGGCTTGTTTCAGACCACTCCGGATGGCAAGTTCATCAACGTCAATCCGGCGATGGCGCGCATCTTTGGCTACGGCTCTCCCGAGGAGATGATGGCCGCGATTACCGATATAGCCACCCAGCTTTATGTTGATCCTCAACGGCGGGAGCAGATGAAGTCTCAGCTTGCGCGAGAGGGCGAAGTGCAGCATTTTGAATCGCGCCTGTTGCGAAAAGACGGACAAAAGATTTGGATCTCAACCAGCGCGCGGGCGATTGTGCAGGACGGGACGCTAACGCGTTATGACGGCACGATCGAAGACATAACGGAGCGCAAGCTGCTCGAGGAGCAACTGCGGCAAGCACAGAAGATGGAAGCGGTGGGACGATTGGCCGGCGGGGTAGCTCACGATTTCAATAACGCGATCGGCGTGATTGTGGGATACAGTGCGCTTCTAAAAGAGGGGCTCGGGGCTAATGAGACCTTTCATCGCTATGCGGACGAAGTCGACAAGGCGGGGCACCGGGCGGCATCCCTCACGCGGCAGTTGTTGGCATTCAGCCGCAAGCAGGTCATTCAGCCGACGATTATCGATTTGAATTCTCTTGTCGGCGAAACCGAAAAAATGCTGCGACGGTTGATTGGCGAGGACATCGAGTTATCGCTTGTCCGTGTCAAGGATCTTGGCCGCGTGCGAGCCGATCTTGGGCAAGTGGACCAGATCCTGATGAACCTCGCGATCAACGCTCGCGACGCCATGCCGCATGGTGGAAAGCTGGTCCTCGAGACCGCGAATGCGGAACTGGATGAGACGAACCTGAACCGCCATCCCTATGCCAAGCCGGGCCGCTACGTCATGCTGAGCGTGAGTGATACTGGGTGCGGAATGGATAAAGAGACACTGGCGCACATCTTCGAGCCTTTCTTTACTACGAAGGCCCCGGGCCAGGGGACCGGACTTGGTCTGTCGACTGTTTATGGGATCGTGAAGCAAAGTGAGGGATACATCTGGGTTTACAGCGAAGTGGGAAGAGGTACAACTTTCAAGGTTTATTTTCCGCGAGTGGAGGGGGCAGCCGAACCGATGCGACCTACAAATGTCTCGGAGATTCCACGAGGTTCGGAAACAATCCTGCTGGTGGAAGATGATGACTCCATGCGCGCGCTGACCAGAACTTGCCTGGAATCCGGAGGCTACTCTGTCGTTGACGTAACAAACGGCGAAGACGCGATTCGCACTGTGACCGAGAATGAGCGAACGGTCGATCTTATGCTCACCGACGTGATCATGCCGGGAATCAGCGGCCGGCAACTGGCAGAAAGCCTATCACTATTGCGGCCGGACATGAAGGTACTCTACATCTCGGGCTACACCGCCGATCTTATTGCCCGGCACGGGATCCTCGAGAAGCACGTCTCGCTACTGGAAAAACCTTACACGAAAGAAGCCCTGCTGAGGAAAGTCCGCCAGGTTCTGGACGGCGACGTACGAGCCAAGGCGGCGGGATCGTTCTGAACAGCATCCTTCTGGTCGCTGGGCGTTAGCCGTTGGCCGGGGTTGTTGGTCATGCGTCGTTCGTAGCTCACCGGCGATAAAGCTCAAAACAACCCCAGAGTTTCCCTCTGCAGCGAACATGTGTGATCCTAAGCACTGACGAGAAATGCGCCGGGATTATGCTTCTCTTGTTTCAAGCAGGAGGCAGCCATGTCAAAGGGGAGGCTTATTCTTGTCGCGATCGTGCTTACATTGAATTTACAGGCGTTCGCCAAGACGTATAAGACCACATATTCGGTTGCGTGCAGCGATCTGTGGCCGGCGGTGAAAGATACGCTGAGTAATCCGGACAACAATTACGAGGTCCTGATCAGCGACGACACTCGAATGACCGCAGACTACAACGTGAAGCATGCGGCTCATGTAACGATTACCGGGGCAATTTTGCAGAGGACAAATCACGTCCGGCTGATGTCGCAGGGGTCAGTCTGCGAGATGCAAGTGGTTTCGAACTTCAGCGGCTGGGAGCACAGTGACCGCGAAGATTTCAAGAAGCGGGTGGATGAATCGCTGGCCAAGGTTAGACCAGGAGCGGCGGCCCAGCCGGCGGAGCCCTCGCCTGAGCCGAAATGACAAGAACATAAATCTGATTTAGCCGATGACCGGGCGATAGATGGGCCAGCCGTGCGGGCGGGCAAGAGATTCGAGTTCCGGAGTCGGATTAACGACAAAGGGGTTCTTTGCGAGTTGGAGCATTTCGAGGTCCCAGCGAGTATTGCCAAAAGCGGCGTCGGGCGTCTGGCGAATCACTTCGCGAATGGCTTGCACCTTCCCTGCCCCGGTGGGCACGCGCAGAATGCGGCCGGTAATTTTGCCGTCGTCGTCAACATGCACCGACGCCGCCAGGATTTTCTCTTGCGGAATGCCGAAATATTTCATGGCGGAGCGAATCACCCACACGTTAGTTGAGGAGACTGCCCAGACATCACAACCGGATTGCTGTAAGCGCTGGACCAGCTCGCGCATCTCAGGGAAAATGTTTTGGGTAAACCCGGCAAAGTATTCCTCCGCGAGCTGCTGAATGTGATCTTCGCGCATGCCGCAGTGCATGGTGACCATCTCGGCGCACATGTCATCTTCACTGACCTTGCCTGCTTTGTAAGCCGCATATCGCGGACGCGCCCAGCGAATTGTCTCTTCCGACACGAGGCCGCGATCGAGCTCCCAATTGAAGAAGCCTTCACCGGCATCGCCGGCCCAGAGGGTACCGTCGCAGTCGAAGACGGCAAGCCGAGGGTCAAGCGCCAGAACTGAGGCGACGAAATCGGCGGGGGTCCTGGCGGTCACGAGCGAGGAGTCCGTTGAACCATTTGCCGCCAGGAGAAATAAGGATGCGCGCCAGGCGCGCGACTTAAGCCGCCTTCCGCGCAACGCACGGCGCGCCCGGTTCTGCTTCGACTCCGCTCAGGACAAGCCTCGCTTCGCAAAGGAAGCTTGCTCGGGATGACAATCGTGAGGATCATTTCAGTTGGGAGAAGCTGGCAGACAACGCCTCATAGTCTTCAGGTGTGTTCACATTCACTGTGACAAATGGATCATCGACTGGCAAGTATTGAATGTGCTGCACATTCTGATGCTCGACATCGCGGGCGGTAGCGGTTGAGGGGGCATTGAGAAATGCGGTTATCATGCCGCGGTCGATGAGAAATGGATGACCGTGCTTGCCAGCGAACTCGGGTACGACCGCCCAGATAGGATCCTGGGAAGAATTAAATGCGGCACACAACTTCTTAAGAGTTTCACGACGGGCGGGGGGACGATCGACGAGCGTGACCATGGCGGCATCGCGGCCATAGTCGAGAACCTGCTGCAAGCCTATTTGCAGCGAGCTGAACTGACCGCGCTCGGGCGCAGGATTACAGACCAGCGACGCACCCACAGAATAGATAAGGGGCGCAAGAGATTTCTCGTTTTTGCCCACAACCACTACGACGAGATCGTTGAAATCGCTGAGCGCCTGAATAACTGCCGAAAGAAACGTGCTGCTGGCGCCGGTAGAACCGGGAGGCCAGGGGAGAAGAGCCTTGTCGCGGCCCATACGGGAGGATTCCCCGGCGGCAAGGATGACTCCGCATAGACTTGGCGCGCGCTTCATGAAGCGAAGATAGCAGAAACAGAGCGGGTTGACGATGATGCGGCTTTCCTCCGGTAAAAAGATTTCACCCCGAGGACGCAGAGGACACAGAGGGATAGAGATACCCGCAGGCAAGCTGGTATATTAGCTGCTCCGCTCTTATTGCTATTTTGGGGGAAGCAGGAACGCTGCGTTGATGCGTATTCGATTGCAAGGCCGGTCATGGCCGGCGAGTTTTAGCCTTTTCTTTTTCTCAGTCTTCATTCTCGGGTGCGCCGCGCAGGCGCAACAAGTGGCCCGCTGGGAACTCTTCGGCGGCTATTCGTACATGCGGCTGGATACACCGGCGCTTGGTTTTTCTGACTACTCAAACACAAACGGATGGAATGCGTCGGTCACAGGAAATCTGAACCGGCGCTTCGGGATTGTGCTGGATGGCAGCGGTCACTACGCCTCGAACATTGGCGCATACAACATCATGATTGGGCCGCAGATTACGGAACGGCGCGACAAAGGAAAATTTTTCGCGCATCTGCTGTTCGGAAAATCCGATGATCACGTGAATATTTTCGAACCGCAACCGTTTCGAACAGAATTCACCGGCGTGGGACTGGCGGTTGCGGCGGGCGGCGGATTCGATCTCTATTACAAGAAACGAGTCACATTTCGCGTGTTCCAGGCGGACTACGTGCATACCCACAGCTTTGGAGCCACCGAGCAGAACGTGCGCGTTTCAACTGGTGTGCTGATTAATTTCGGGACCGTTCATAGGCGGCGACACAGATAATGAAGAACCGGTTGGTAATTCTGGGATGTCTGGTGACAGCGATCGGCGTGAGCGCCGGTTGTACGCAAAGCACACATACGGCGTACGTGACGGTTCCGACGGACAACTCTGTGCAGGGATACCGGATTAACAACAGTTCAGGCGCGTTCCAGAATTTGCCGGGATCGCCGTTTCCAGCGGGCTTGTCTCCGGTTTCCGTCGTTGTCCATCCGTCCGGCCACTTTGCTTATGCGGCAAACCAACTCGGGAATAACATCTCTATTTTCAGCATTGATGCGAACACCGGAGCGCTGGAGGAGATGAAGACGCAGGTTTCCACGGCCGTAAGTCCCGTTTCCCTGGCGATAAATTCCAGCGGCAGTTTGCTTTTTGCGTTGAATTCGGCCTCGGCGAACATCTCGGTGTTCGCGATTGCAAGCGATGGCACGTTGACTCCGATTTCCGGATCGCCGTTTGCGAGCGGGTCGAATCCAAGTTCGCTGGTCGTCAGCCCGTCGGACAAGTTTCTGTATGTGGCCAATCCCGACGAATCGGGCGTGGAGGCATACACGATTGCAAGCACGGGCGCCCTACAGCAAGTGGCCGGCTCGCCTTTTTTTGTGGCTGCGGGACCGATTGCGATCAGTTTCGATCCCGGCGAGAACTTCGCTTTTGTGGCTGATTCAGCTGCGAATTCTGTCTCTGTGGAGACCATCAACTCCACGACCGGAGCATTGACCGAGGTATCGGGATCACCGTTTGCGGCGGGAACCAACCCCATAGCCGTGACGACCGACGTAAAGGGACAGTATGTATACGTATTGAATCTCGGATCGAGCAACATTTCGGAATTTTCGCTTGATCCCACTACGGGATTTCTGACGCCCATCCAGGACAACTCGACGACTGCGAATCCAATTTCGAGTTCCACGGTTGCTACCTCGTCGAGTCCGGTGTTCATCCTTGCCGACCCGAACGGATCATTTTTTTATGTAGGCAGCCGCAGCGGGAATACGGTGCAAGAGTTCAGCATCGATCAAGCGACTGGGGTGCTGACGGCAAATTCACAGTCGGCGACAACTGGCGTATCGCCAACCTCCATGTCTCTGGGCAAATAACACTCTCGCCTGATGGTCAATTTCGGCATTGTCGGCTTCGGTTTGCACGCCGTGAAGCGACTGATGCCAGGATTTGAAAAAGCGAAGGATTGCCGGGTTGTGGCGCTTTCCCGGAGAGACATGGCGAGAGCGCAGTCATCGGCGCGAGAGTACAACATTCCGTTCGCGTTCGATTCTGCTGAACGGTTGAGTCAATGCCCCGAAGTGCAGGCGGTGCTGGTTGCCACGCCGAACGCTTGTCATATTCAGGATGTGCTGGTCGCGGTTGAGCACAGCAAACCAGTGCTCTGCGAAAAGCCGATGGCAATTAATGCCGGGCAATGCCGCGAGATGATTCGAGCGGCGCGATCGGCGGGCGTGCCGCTTGGCGTTGCCCACATTTTCCGGTTTGAAGAGAGTACGGCGCGTTTTCGAGAACACATTGCGAGTGGGCGAATTGGCAAGCCGATCTTTGCGCGGGCGGAGTTTTCGTTTCCTGCCAAACAGGGTGTACATCCTCGGAAGTGGCTGAATGATGCGGCAATTGCGGGCGGTGGTCCGATTGCCGATATCGGTGTGCATTGCATCGATACTCTGCGCTTTCTCTTAAAGGATGAAGTCGTGGCTGTTTCGTCGCGAGCGGTGCGCGATCCATATTCGGGAGAACTTGAAGCAGCAGGGGCTTTGTTGCTGGAGTTTTCGCGGGGAACGCTGGGGAGCGTCCAGGTCTCTTTTCGGGCGGATTATCGAACGCCGCTGGAAGTGATTGGCGAAGAGGGCGCGATTTCAGCCGAGGATGCGTTGAGCGTAGAAGCGCCGGTCACGATTCAGTTGAGGCAGGGCAAGAAGGCGATTTCAACCGAGACGGTTTCGAACTCTGCCGCGTATGCGTGGCAGGTGGATGCCTTCGCTGCGGCAGTTGAGGGCAGGCAGGAGTTTCCTGTGCCAGGAGAAGAAGGATTGAAGAATCAGGAAATTTTGGACGCGGCGTATGCGCAGATAAGAAAAAGTTCGGGCTGATTGCGCGTTCTAAGAAACGGACTGAAGAACTTCGAGCGCTTCCTCTTCCGGGTTGTCGATCATGAACGCCAGAACTTCCTGAGGTACTGGGTTATTCCACACGGGGGCGAAGGATTGCCGGTGCAGCGGCGATGGGCCATGCTGGCGAAGCGCGGCGATGTGCCTGGGCGTGCTGTATCCCTTGTTGGAAGCGAGGCCATACAACGGAAAGATCGGGTCCCACTCGCGGACGAGTTGGTCGCGGTGAACTTTGGCGAGGATGGAGGCGGCTGCGATCGAAGCGGAAAGAGCATCCCCGTGGATGATGGCGCGCTGCGGAAGATCGCAGTCAAGGCGCAGGGCGTCGATCAGAAGATGATCGGCCGCGGGCTGCAACGCCAGCACTGCTTCGCGCATGGCAACGCGCGATGCCTGATAGATGTTGATCTGGTCGATGCGGGCGGCGTCAACGGCAGCGATGGCCCACGCGATACAGTGCTCGCGAATGCGTTCGGCGAGGACTTCGCGCCGGTCGGCAAGCAGAAGCTTGGAGTCGCGCAGGCCGCGAATGCGGTAAGCAGGATCAAGAATGACAGCTGCCGCGACGACCGGGCCGAACAGCGATCCGCGGCCGACTTCGTCCACCCCGGCGACGAGATGGGATCCGCTCTGCCAGGCGATCTTCTCGAACTTTAAAGTACAGCGAAGCCGCTTGAGAAGACGCAGCTTGGCGGCGGAGGGCGATAGCGCTTTGGTCCCAGCCTTGGCGCGTTTAGCTTTGAGAGGCACTGCGGTTAAGGCCATCTTCGCCGAGATCGGTTCTGTGGAGCAAGTTGGAAATCAATGGCCCTGTCGTAATCCGGTAACTGTTACCCCGGTTCGTTGCTGCTGGGGCAACCGGCTGTTACTTTCGGATTAAGAGATCATGGCCCAAGCCGAAGCCTCGCCCAGCAAACTCATTCATTCCGAGACGCCCGAACGCGCCGACAAACGCGTCCACGTGGCTCTGCCTCTGCGAATTACCTGCTGGGACAAGGAGAGCAAGCCCAGGCTTGAGCTCGCCTGCACCTATGACATTTCGCCGCACGGGGCGAGGATTACGCGGCTGAACACGATAAAAGAAGTTGGTGAAATTGTTGCGGTGGAGCGAGGCCGCAATAAGGCCTTTTGCCGCGTTGTGTGGATTGGCGAGCCAAATTCGGAATTGAAAGGACAGATCGGCATCCGGTGCGTCGAGACAGATCGCCTGCTGTGGGAGGCGGAGTTGCGTGACCTGGAGGACGCCTACGATCTCATGTTCGGCAATGGCGAACTAAAACGCAGCATTGGATTACGAGCGGGCGAGCGCAACCGGCGACGACATGATCGGTTTGTAGTGGAAGGCCGCGCCGATCTGTTGAAGACAGGCAAGAAATCGGTGCAGGACAAAGGGCAATTACGCGATTTGTCGGAATTCGGGTGCCTGATTCGAGGCGGGGAGCCTCTCAATCCAGGTTCACACCTGAAGCTGGACCTAAAGGTTGCGAGCTACGATCTCAGTTTCAAAGGAGAAGTCCGGCATTCCGAACCCGAACTCGGGGTCGGAATCGCGTTCCACGAAATCCGCAAGGGCGATCGCAATACATTACAGTTTCTGCTGCGCAAACTTGCAGAACATCAGCTGGAGCAGTCCTTCGAGTTCGAGCTGGCATAGTTACTTCGCGGCGCTGGCAGTAGCTTGCTCGCGCTCGACATCCTTGAGGCGTGCTGCCTTGCCGCGCAGGGAGCGCAAGTAATACAGCTTGGCCCGCCGTACTTTGGAAGACCGCACGACTTCAACTTTGTCTATTACCCGCGAGTGGTCGGGGAAAATGCGTTCCACGCCCTGGCCGAAGCTCATTTTGCGTACGGTGAAGCTGGCCTGAGGCCCGCGGGTGCGGGAGATCACGACGCCTTCAAAAGCCTGCAGGCGTTCTTTATCGCCTTCCTTGATTTTGACGTGCACGCGGACGGTGTCTCCGGGCACGAAACTCGGAATGTCGGCATGCTTGGCCTTGGCCAGCAGTTTCTCAATAATCAGGTTCGACATAGACGGTCATCCTTTATGACTAATTCTATTCGCCCTTGATCCGGGCGACTAATTCTTTGTCTTCGCTGCTCAGCCGCGCGGCATCGAGCAAATCTGGCCGATTACGCAGCGTTTTCTCCAGCGCCTTTCTTCTGCGCCAGCGGCGAATCTCTTCATGATTGCCCGACGCCAGCACCTCCGGCACGCTCATGCCGCGAAAATCTGCTGGCCGCGTGTAATGCGGATAATCGAGCAATCCGCCGGAAGCACAGGTCGAATCCGGGCCGTTATTGTTCGGCGCAGCTTCCACAGAAACGTCGGCTTTCGCAGTAAAAGACTCCTGCTGCGAAGAAGCTTCGTTGCCCAGCGCTCCGGGCAACAGCCGTGTCACGGCATCAACGATAACTGCCGCGCCCAGCTCGCCACCGCTGAGCACGTAGTCTCCAATCGACAGCTCACGATCGACCAAGTACTGGCTGACACGCTCATCCACGCCTTCGTAGCGGCCGCAGATCAGAACGATGCGCTTGAGCTGGGTCAGCTCGGCAGCGGCGTTCTGATCAAACCGCCTCCCCTGCGCGGAAAGCAGAATGACGTTTTCTCTTTCGCGCTGCTCACGCGGCGCGACGTTCAGCGACTCAATACATTCAAAGATCGGTTCCGGCTTCAGGATCATTCCTGCGCCGCCGCCAAATGGGCGGTCATCTACAGTTTTGTGACGATCATGGGCAAACGCCCGAAGATCGTGAATTGCAATCTCGACCAGGCCCGCCTCGCGCGCCCGGCGAACAATGCCGTAATCGAGCGGCCCGCGAAAAAAATCAGGAAAGATCGTGACAATTTCGATCTTCATTAGGCCGATCTTATCGCAGACCTGAAATAACTACATCCGCTTCGACTGCCGAGCTTTGCTCGGCCGGGCAGGCGAGACGCCTGCCCTACGTTGCTGTTCTTTCTCTTCTGCCGTCAGCGGAGCGTTCAGTTCCAGCATGCCTTCCGGCAGCGCCATGCGAATTTCTTTCGCATCAATATCCATACTCGTCACATATGCTTCCGCGAAAGGAATTTCGTATTCCTGCTTGCCCGACCTTACGATCAGAAGCGGCGCTTCACCTGCACCGAAGGTCACATCCGCAACTTCGCCGATGAGCGTCTGCTCATCAAGAACCCTGCATCCCGCGAGATCGCTGATGTAAATCCATCCCGCTTCCAGCCGGCCGCGCTCGGAACTCGGCAGCTGCAACTCGCAACCAATCAGCGTTTCCGCATCACTGATCGAATCGACGCCGGCGAACTTGAGCACCAGGTGTTCCTGGTGCGGCCATGCGTCTTCGACCTGCAACTCGCGCCGCGAATCGTCTTCAGCGACTGCGAACAACTTTAAGCCTGCGCGAAAGCGGTCCGGCACGTCGCTGTGAACTTTGACTGCAACCTCGCCGCGACGGCCCTGCGTCTTCAGCACCCGGGCGATGGTGACAAATCCCGAGCCAGCCAGCGCGTTACTCCACGATCTCCAGCGCGTAGCGCTTGTGAGAGCGAATTCCCGTCGCAGTCACCAATGCTCGCATCGCGCGGGCAACGCGGCCCTGGCGACCAATCACTTTGCCCAGATCGCTCTCGGCGACTTCCAGTTCGATCACGGTCTCGCCGGCATCTTCGTACTGGTCGACGAAAACGGCGTCAGGAGTATCGACGAGACCCTTGGCGATCTGTTCGATCAGTGCTCGCACGTCTCCGCCGGATTCAGTCATATCAGTTCAGTCACCGGAAAACTCCTGCTTCGGGGGTCGGGCTTAAGCAACAGGCGCGGGTTCGACGGCGGCAACAGGCGGCTTTGAAACGAGCTTGCTCACGCGGTCAGACATCTGCGCGCCTTTTGAAACCCAGTAATCAACCCGGTCGCGCTTCAGTTCAATGCTGGCGGGGTTGGTACGAGGATTGTAGGTGCCCACAATCTCGACCGGCCGGCCATCTCGCGCGCGTTCTTTCTCAATGACCACCACGCGATAATGCGGTTGCTTGCGCGCACCCGTGCGCGACAGACGAATCATTAACACTTAACTGTTTCCTTTCTGTTTTCCCGCTCTTCTCGATTCCTGCGAAAGGTGCTCAACTGCCTGAGACCACCGGCGGGAATAGGACAAGTAATTATTATGCTAGAGCTTAGCCGGGTTGGCAAGGGGCATGAATCCCCCCGGCTTCGCCCGGGTTTTCGGCGGGCGCGGCCTCAAGTTAGCAGGAACGGCAAGATGCGCACCTTGACGGTGAATTATCCCAAACGGATTTGATCTGGACACGCCAGGTAGTTCCAAAACGATGACGTTATATCGGTCGCTGTCGCCCCAAAGTTCGGCAACGGTGAAATGAACCATCCTGAACGCAGCTGCTGGAACCCACAAGAGAACTGTCATCGCGAGCGAAGCACGAGACCGAGCGAAGCGAGACTCGTGCGGAGTCGAGGGACCCTGTGTTTTCTCCGCAGCACGAGGCAAACGCAAGGTCTTTCGACTGCGCAACTGGACGCGCGAGCGCGCCCAGTCACTCCGCTCAAGATGACAGGAGTGAAGGTCAAAATCCCCGCCCTGTCTCGACAGAGAACGTCGAGACAAGGACGGGGCACACTCGAGAAACTTTCTGATTGCTAAAGAGACAAACTCTTCCACGTAGTATTCTTTTCACCGACAAATTTCCCCTATGGAACTCTTCCTCATCGATGGCACGTACGAGCTGTTCCGGCACTACTACGCGGTGCCGTCGGCGCGCGACAAGCGTGGGCGGGAGGTGGGCGCGGTGCGGGGCGTGCTCGCGTCGGTGCTGGGGATGATCAAGGGCGGGGCGACGCACATCGCGGTGGCCACCGACCATGTCATCGAATCGTTTCGCAACGAGTTGTGGCCGGGATATAAGACCAGCGAAGGGGTTGAGCCGGAGCTGCTGGCGCAATTTCCACTGCTGGAAGAGGTGCTCTCCGCGGCCGGCATTGTGGTTTGGCCGATGGTGGAGTTCGAGGCGGACGACGCGCTGGCCGCCGCTGCCGTGCTGGCAGAAAAAGATGCTCGGGTTGAGCGTGTCGTGATTTGCACTCCCGATAAGGACTTGGCCCAGTGCGTCAGGGGCACGCGAGTGGTGCAACTGAATCGGCGAACGCGCGCGACGATTGATGAAGCGGGCGTCGTTCAGAAATTTGGCGTGCTGCCGCCGTCCATACCGGACTATCTGGCGCTGGTGGGCGATGCGGCGGATGGTTATCCGGGGCTGGCGGGCTGGGGCGCAAAGTCATCGGCTGCGGTGCTGGCCAAGTTTGGACATCTGGAGGCGATCCCAAAAGATTGCTGCGAGTGGAAAGTGAACGCGAACAACGCCGGCGCGCTCGCTCAAACCCTTTGCCGCGAGCGGGAGCAGGCGCTGCTGTTCCGAAAATTAGCGACTTTGCGGACGGATATTCCGCTGTTCGATGATGTCGAACAGCTGAGATGGAAAGGGCCGAAACCGGAGTTTGACGCTATTGCGGCGGAATTGGATGGCGCAATGTCGGAGGGGCGGAAGGGGTCGTCAAGATCCGCGTCGCGCAAGAATGCGAGCGGGATCTAGTGGTCCTGCGTACCGCAGCGTGGGGCCTAATCACGCAAGATTCCTCTCTCGCCCTTTCGGGTAATGTCGGGATGCGTTGCCTTGCCTAACTCTCCTCAACACTCGACTGATGTCATCCCGAAGCGGCACGCCGAAGGCGGGCAGCAGAGGGATCGTACGGCAGCGTCCTTTGCCGACGCGGGTGGATGGGTACGTGTACGATCCTTCCCACGCCGGAGCAGATGGAAGACATCGTAAGGTCCCTCACGGCTCCGCTCACGCGGAGCTGTTCGGGATGACATGGCGGTGGAAGCGAGAAATCAGCTTCGCCACATCAGCGTGACTGGGCCGCCGATCGGGTGTTTCATCTCTTCGCCGGTGCGGCGAGATTCAAGCAGCGCGGACTTCAGCTGGAAATACCACTTGGCGGGGCGATCGGCATCGTCGATCAGCATGAGGTGAGGATTGTGCTTCAGCCCCTCGGCCTGCTCTTCCATGGTGCGGCGGTCCTGCTCGACAAATTTCGCAAAGACAAATTTCAAGAGCGACGGCCCGAAGGGCAGCCAGTTGAACAGGTTCCAGCAGGCAACGACGTCAATGCGGCAGCGGTTGCGAGTGATGGGCGTGACCGTGGTCAGGCTGGAGAACCAGTACTTCCCTGCGCGAATGGTTTCATAACGAAGGTTGGGGAGAACGAAGTCGATGGTGGTGGTGATGGCGTCGGCCTTGGCGTAGAGGCGCAGCAGCTTGTAGGGCGCGCTGTTGGAGCTGGGGGTGTGGGCGCTCATGCGAAAGCCCATGGGAATGGGCTCGAAGTTTTTCTGCTTTTCGTGGATGCTCGCGCGGCTGCGCCACCACCACGCCTGATGAACGAAGGGGCCGTGCGCGGGGTCCATGAGGCCGATGATGCCGTGGTCGACGCTGACCGGCATTTCGGCGGTGAGATACGCGGTCTTATATTGCGCGCTGAACTTCGGGACTTCTGGCGCGGGAAATGGCGCATCGGGAGCTTTGCCGAAACCTGCACCTGATGGGAGCGGCTCAGGGATGAAGACCCAGATGTAGCCATCCTGCTCGCGGCAGGGGTAGCTGCCGGCGTAGATGCGATCGACGCGCAGCGTTTGATCTGAAGTAAGCGACGGAATGAGCTGGCACTGGCCGGAGTGAACGTCGAATCTCCAGCCGTGATAGTTGCACTCGATTTGCGTAGTGTCGAGGCGTCCGCAGGAGAGCGGCATGCCGCGATGCGGGCAGGCGTCCCGCAGGGCGAAAGCTTTGCCGTGAATGTCGCGGCCGATAACCAGCGGCGTTTCGAGCAACGTGATTTTGTGCAATCGGTTGCGCGGGAGTTGGTCGCTGGGCAGCGCGCGATACCAGAAGCCGAAGAGCATCAGCGAGTCCGGCTGCTGGGAGTCGAGTTGCGGGATGGAATTCAACGGGCCAGCGTAACACAGGCACTGCGCCGCCGGGTCTCACAACCGCGGTGAGACCCGGCCTACCCCCAATTTTTTGGCGGCGAGTAAACCATGTAGGGTGGTTCGGGTCTCGCCGTCTTTGCGAGACCCGACAGGATGAAGTTTATTTTTTCTCGTCAGCAGCGGGAGGTGTCCACGTGAAGCCGTGCGTGTTTCCCTCGGTGTCCTCGAACAGCCCCACAACTTCCCCAGAGTCATTGATGCCGATTGCCTCGGAATAGCTTGAGCCGGGGAACTGCAAAACAGTAAGGCTACCACGCTCGTATAAGAACCCTGCGGTGACACCAGAGGAAGGGTAATAGTAACCGACTATAGCTGTTCCAGTAGGATTGATACCACTTAGTTGCACATCGGTACCCACTTGAGGCACTGATATTTCTGTGTACTTTCCATTGTCATACACAAACAAACCTACTACTCCGACCGCCTTGACGGCTTCTCCGGCCACGCTGCCTGCGGAAGTGATCCCTATCACAAATGTGTCAGGATTATTGCTCGGGGCTATGCGGTTAAACCGCCCACCTACTGCTTCAAATCCTTGCCAGTATCCTCCATGTTCAATCGAACCAGCAATCGCTCCGGAATTGTTAATCGAGAGGGCATCTGTTATAGACGCCTGGGGATCGCTTACCTTCTGGAAGGTTTGCGCCTGGACATCATATAGAAAGCCTATACCGAGACCGTCGGCATCGCCAACAATCTGACCCACATCATTAATACCGAATGGGTAGGTGTAACTTGCGCCGGGATAGTCAATATTCGTAACGACACCGTTGCTGTAAAGGAATCCATGCCAGTTGTCGCTGCTGTCGATGTACTCTCCAATCAGGTCACCCGCCGAATCGACGCTAAGGCATTCTGTGCCGAGCGAACCCGGCACATCGATCTGCGTGTACGTGCCTTGCGCCAGCGCGAGCGGCACGGAGGCAGTCAGCAACAGAACGGCGAAGCTCAGCTTCATAGCAATACTCCTTCAAAGACGGCCAGCATGTTACATCGAAACGCCCCCTCCCCGGGCAAGATAAAAGAATGGGGGCCAATGGTGCGGTTTAATAAGGATGCGAGCCAAGCGCGCCGTTAGTGCGGCGCAAAAACACGCGGCATGGCGCGGCTCGCCCAGGTCCTTCGACTTCGCTCAGGACAGGCTTTCGCTGCGCAAAGAGGCTTGCTCAGGATGACAAGTGAACGGCGTGAGTGCCGAACTAAGGCGAGTGCTAGAATGGCGCATCCATGATTGGGTTTGTGCTGCTGCGGGTGTTCCTTATCCTGCTTTTGGTTGCGGCCAATGCCTTCTTTGCCGCGGCCGAGTTTGCGCTGGTCAGCGTGCGCGAAACCCGAATCCAGCAACTGATCGAGGCCCACCGCATTGGCGCGCGCACGGTGCAGAAGCTGCACCGCAATCTTGACCAGGTCGTCAATGGCGTGCAACTGGGCATTACGATTGTCAGCCTGACGCTGGGCTGGATCGGCGAGCCCATCGTTGCGCGGCTGGTCGAAGGGATCCAATTCATTCATCGCGTCCCGCACGCGCTGGTTTATGCGCACAGCATCGCCATCGCGATCGCCTTCAGCCTGATCACATGCATGCACGTGATTTTGGGCGAGCTGGTGCCGAAATCGTTGGCGCTGGAGCGGGGAGAACAAGTTGCGCTCGCGGTCGCTGCGCCGATGGATGTTTTTCTCACCATCACGCGACCGATTATTTTTTCCATGAGCCGGGCCGCAGGTTATGTGCTGCGGATTTTTGGCTCGCGCAAATTGCGGCAGGGGCCCGTGCATTCTCCGGATGAATTGAAGCTGATTGTGACCGCGAGCCGGCAGTTCGGGCAGATTCCTCCGTTTCAAGAGGAGATGATTCACAACGCGCTGGAGCTCGAGAATACGACGGTTCGCGAAGTCATGGTTCCGCGGCCGGATATTTTTTCCTTGCCCGGCGATCTGACGATTGATGAGGCGATGGCGAGAGTGGTGGAAGAACAGCATTCGCGCATTCCCGTCTATGACCCGCAAAGCGGGCCGGAGCACATTATTGGCGTGCTTTATTCAAAAGACGTCATGCGCTGGACGCGGTTCCGGCTGGCGGCAGGATTGGGGCAGCCTGCGGCCCAACGCATAGCGGCGATGAAGATCAGCCAGATCATGCGCGATGTGTTGGTGGTGCCGGAGACGAAAGTGTTGACGGAATTGCTGGAAGAGTTCAAAGAGCGCAAGCGACACCTGGCGGTGGTGGTGGATGAGTTTGGCTCGACCGCCGGCGTTGTGACGGTAGAGGACGTTCTCGAACAGCTTGTCGGGGAGATGGAGGATGAGTTCGATGTGCCTCCGCCGGAGCAGCCAGTGTTCGAGGGAAAGATTGCGCTGGTGCTGGAGGGGTCGGCAGGAATTCGCGACCTGGAGTCGCAATATGAGCTTGCCTTGCCGCGCGATGCGGGATTTGAGACTTTAGCGGGATTTGTATTGGCGCGGTTCCAAAGAATTCCGCACGCGGGCGAAGGTTTTGATTATGAAGGCCATCGCTTTACGGTGGAAGAAGTTGATGGGCATCGCATCGCGAAGGTGAAGATCGAGAAACTGGAGCCGCACGCGGTTGGGAAGTCGGGGGATTAGAAGCTGGTTCGCTACATTTCATCGCGCTTGCTGTACATGCTGCCAGTGGTGTGGCTGGTGGTGTCGGTGGTCTTTCTGCTGATTCATTTCGTGCCGGGCGATCCGATTTTGCAGATGCTCGGAGAGGGAGCGCCGGCAACGGATATTCAAGCTGCGCGGCATGAATACGGACTCGATGTGCCGCTGGGCGAGCAGTATCTGCACTATTGGAAAGGCGTGCTGCACGGCGACCTGGGGCGATCGCTGCGATTCAACCAGAGTGTGACCGGGCTGATCGCGCAGCGGTATCCGTACACGTTGCAATTGACGCTGGCGTCGCTGCTGGTCGCGGTGGTGCTGTCGGTGCCGGCGGGGGTGCGATCGGCGCAGCGGCGCAATCGCTGGGACGACCGGCTGCTGAGCGTGGTGAGTTTGTTTGGGCTTTCGTTCCCTAACTTTGCTCTGGGCCCGATTCTGATTTTATTTTTTGCTATCCGGCTGAACTGGCTGCCGGTGTCGGGTTCCGGAAGCCTGGAGCATCTTGTGTTGCCGGCGATCACCATGGGAGGGGCGCTGGCGGCAATTCTGACGCGCATGGTGCGAACATCGATGCTCGAGGAACTGGGGCAGGATTACATCCGAACGGCGCGGGCGAAAGGATTGCCGGAGCGAACCGTCGTCTATCGGCATGCTCTGCGCAATGCCATGATTCCTGTGATCACTGTGCTTGGCCTGCAGTTTGGGGCGCTGCTGGCTGGGGCGATCGTTACCGAAACAATTTTTTCCTGGCCGGGAATCGGGCGGTTGACCATTCAGGCGATTGGCAATCGTGATTACTACCTGGTGGAAGGCTGCATTCTGGCGATTGGGTTGACGTACGTTGCAGTGAATTTTCTGACTGATCTGCTGTATTCAGTGGTGAACCCGAGAATCAGAGAGTAAACGGAGTCCGACGCTCAGCCGTGATATTCTCAACATATAACCTTCATGCGATTCGATCTACTAGCTTTCTACGGCGGCCCGGACCAGGTGATGGGAGTGACTTCCGGCCTGGCCAGCGTGCTCGGGCTGCTGCTGCTTTTCTGGAACAAAGTTGTGGGCACGTTTTTCAAGATCGTGAGATTCTTCAAGCGCACGCCCGATCCTGCCGCTGAAACAGAGAAGCAGGGCGCGCGGCACACCTCCTGACCCGGTTCTAGCCTTTGCCTTCCCGCAAGAAAGTCATCGTGATCGGCCTGGATGGGCTGGAACCCGGCATTGTTGAAAAAATGCTGGATCGGGCCGAATTGCCCAACTTGGCGAAGATTCGCGCTCAAGGCAGCTACACGCGGCTGGCCACGACTGATCCGGCGCAGACACCGGTGGCTTGGTCGACGTTTGCGACCGGAACCAATCCCGGAGGCCACGGAATTTTTGATTTCATCTCGCGCGATCCGCAGACCTATCTGCCGGATGCGGCGCTGAGCCGGTTTGAAGCTCCGAAAAATATCTTCAGTCCTCCGCGTGTAGTGAACCAGAGAAAAGGGGTGCCGGTGTGGCAGACGCTCTCGCAGGCGGGCGTGCCGAGCGTGGTGCTGCGCTGCCCCTGTACGTTTCCTCCCGATGTGCTGCAAGGAAAATTGATTGCCGGAGTTGGCGTGCCGGACGTGGGCGGTAGCCAGAGCAAAGGCACGTTTTACACGCAAGATAAGACTGCGATGGCGCAAGAGCACGAGCAGTTGATTTTTCTGGACAATGGATCGCCCTTCAGGACGAGGGTCATCGGGCCGCGGAACACGAAGCAATCTCCGGCTGGAGACACATTTTGCGAGATACACGTGCAGGTCGATCAATCTGCGCGCAAGCTGCGGATTGAAACCGGCGGCTCTCCTGCTCAGATCGAAGTCTCTGAGCGCAGCTGGAGCGAGTGGGTACGGTTCAGGTTCAAGCTGTCGATGCTGCAATCGGTCAGCGGGATTGCACGATTCTACGTGCGGCAGATCGAGCCGCAGGTTGAGTTTTATCTTTCCGCGGTGAACTTCGATCCGGCGGCGCCTATGTTTCCCATTTCTTCGCCGAGTGATTATGCAAAGGAAGCAGCGGATCGAATTGGACTTTTCTCAACGTTGGGGATGGCGGAGGAACATAACGGGCTGAATAATGGCCGCATTGATGAGGCGGCCTACCTGGAGCATTGCGAGTTGGTGATGAAGGAGCGCGAGCGGCTGATGCGCTTTGAGCTGGATCGTTTCCAGGAAGGCCTTTTCTTTATTTTGTACGACACGCCGGACCGCCTGCAGCACATGCTATGGCGATTTCGCGATCCGGAGCATCCGTACTTTGACGGCGATCTTGCTCCCGAGTGGCGATGCCGAATCGAAGAACATTATCAGCGCTGCGATGCCCTGCTCCCTCCGGCCCTCGACAAAGTGGACGAAGATACTTTGCTGATTGTTCTTTCCGACCACGGTTTTGGAACTTTCCGCAGGGCTTTCGATACCAACACGTGGCTGTGGCAGAACGGATTACTGGCATTGAAACGCAAGCCTGACGCTGAAATGGCGCAAGGATTCAGCGAAGTGGATTGGTCGAAGACTTACGCGTACGCGATCGGGCTGGGTGGGATTTATTTGAATGTGAAAGGACGCGAGGGGCAAGGAGTTCTGGAGCAAGGCAGCGACGCCGAACGGGTGCGAAGTGCGATCCAGAAAGGATTGGCCGGATTAACGGACAGAGAGACTCAGCAAGTGGCGATCCGAGGTGTATCGCGGCGGGAGGAGATTTATTCTGGTCCGTATGTGGCGAACGCGCCCGACTTGCTAGTGAACTTCTGTCGTGGGTTTCGAGTTTCGTGGCAGTCGGCGATTGGAGGATTTTCAGCGTCGTTATTTCAGAACAATATGCATCGCTGGAGCGGAGACCACATTGTCGATCCGGAATCAGTGCCGGGTATTCTATTTACGAATCGAGCCCTGAAGGTCGCTGCACCGCGTATGGTTGATCTCGCGCCAACGATTCTCGCACAGCTGGGCGTTCAATCTCCCGAGGTGATGGAAGGAAAGCCGCTGGTGTGAGCGGAGCTTTTTTACCCATCGAGGGCGTAGAGGAAGTTTTGCACCACAGAGGGCACAGAGGAACACAGAGGAAAAACGGAGAGAACGGTTAGAACGTCAACACTGAAATGAAAATCTGCGTTCTTGGACTCGATTGCGCCGCGCCAGAGATTGTTTTCGGCGACGAGCGGCTCACGAATATCCGGCGGGTGATGGAAGCGGGGGTTTACGGACGATTACAGAGCGTGATTCCGCCGATCACCGTTCCGGCGTGGATGTGCATGGCGACGAGCCAGGATCCGGGATCGCTGGGCGTCTATGGTTTTCGTAATCGCAGCGATCATTCCTACGACAAGCTGGCATTCGCCAATTCAACGTCAATCAAGGCTTTGGCGATCTGGGACCAACTGGCGCGAGAAGGCAAGAAATCGATCATCGTCGGCGTGCCGCCAAATTTTCCTCCGCGCCGAATTAACGGCATCAGCATTGGATGTTTTCTCACCCCTGATCCGGCGAAAGACGAGTTCACGCATCCGCCTGAATTGAAGAAGAAGATCGGCGAACTCGTGGGTGAGTATCCGGTGGACGTAAAGAACTTTCGGACGGATCGCAAAGATTGGCTTAAAGATGAGATTTTCGCGATGAGCCGCAAGCAGTGGCAGGTGGTGCGTTGGCTGTTGGCCGAGCAGGAGTGGGATTACTTTCATTTTGTGGATATCGGGCTTGATCGCATGCACCACGGATTCTGGAATTATTTTGATACTAAACACCGTCAGTTTAAGGCGGGAAATCCTTATCAGAGTGCGATTCCTGAGTACTACCTGTGGCTGGATGAGCAGATTGGCGCGGTGCTGGAAATGCTCGATAGCGAGACGGTTTTGCTGCTGGTTTCCGACCATGGGGCGCAAAGATTAGATGGTGGGTTTGCGATCAACCAATGGCTGGTGCAGGAAGGCCTGCTGGTCTTGAACGAATATCCGGCGACAGCGACGCCTTTTGAGAAGCTCAACGTGAACTGGCCGAAGACGCGAGTGTGGAGTGAAGGCGGCTACTATGCCCGAGTCTTCTTCAATGCGAAAGGACGCGAGCCGCAGGGAGTAATCGAACCTGAGCAGTTCGAATCGTTTCGCGATGAGATCAAGCAAAAGCTGGAGGCGATCGCCGATGACAAGGGCCAGCCGCTGAATTCATCAGTGTTCAAGCCACAAGAACTATACAGGAACGCCAAGAGTGTAAGTCCCGATCTGATCGTGCATCTGGGCGGGCTTTATTGGCGATCCATCGGCTCGGTTGGTCACGCGAAGCTACATCTTCAGGGGAACGACACCGGGCCGGACGGATGCAATCACGCGCAGTATGGGATGTTTGTGCTAGCCGCGCCGAATTGCCCTTTGAGTGGGGAGTTTGAGGGCGCACATCTGCTCGATATCGCGCCGACGCTGCTTGATTTGTCTGGATTCGAAATACCGGAATCGATGCAGGGGAAATCGTTATTTGCCGGGATGGAGAAGAGGTCATCGGGCGGTGGAAGCCGAGGCGACGAAAAAGTCATCCATGACAGGCTGGCGGGGTTGGGGTATGTGTAGGGTAAGCAGGAGGCTCGTGGCCACCGAACAGTCGAAGCGCATTCCACAAAACGTACAGTAGTTCCCACGTTACGATCGGCAGAATCAAAACCGCTTCTGGTACGGCAACTTTCGTGACATTGATGACCCTCAGGCCGGGACGTACTCTGGCCGCGTTTGACTTGTCCGTCGGTCGGGTTACTTTCGTACGGCGGTAATCCAGTCGAAGAGGGTCGCCCCCGATGTTTACCGCTCTCGCTCTGCGTTTTACTCTTAAGAACCTTAATTCCACGAAATTCAATCTTGTTCTGAGGGCATTC
>Ga0335078_10000836_pt1 | contig 47075 bp, 43 predicted proteins | sample Lox_Sample_32_FD_206711 | JGI IMG/M metagenome (GOLD analysis project Ga0335078, IMG submission 206711) | Soil microbial communities from Loxahatchee National Wildlife Refuge, Florida, United States - Lox_Sample_3.2 | ecosystem: Environmental > Terrestrial > Soil > Wetlands | place: USA... | reverse complement strand
TGTTCGCCCGTCTAGTGGACTGTCGCAGTGAATTCGTTAGTACGTAGGCGGCGAGAAGGGTCAGAGTATTTCCACTGGATCGGGCGAGCGTTGGCAGAGTAGGCGTTGATGTAGCGGCGGAGCTTGCGAGCCAAGTCCGGGACCGAGGTGAAAATGCCGCGGGCGATGACCTCGCGTTCGATCTTGGCGAACCAGAGCTCGACTTGGTTGAGCCAAGAGGAATACGTGGGGGTGAAGTGCAGCTGCACGCGCGGATGCTGTTGCAGAAAGTCTCGAACGAGTTGGGTTTTGTGGGCGGAGAGATTGTCGAGGATGATATGAATCTGCTGCCGAGACGAGCACAACGATACCACTTCTGCGAGGAAGGCAACGAAGTCACGGCTGGTATGGCGGGCCGCGGTTCTTCCGTGCACGCGGCCGGTCTTGGTGTCCAGCGCGGCATACAGAGAAAGCGTTCCGTGCCGGTAGTACTCGAAGCCGTGACGCTCGGCTCGTCCCGGCGAAAGCGGCAGAACGGGGTCCAGGCGGTCCAGGGCTTGAATGGCAGTTTTCTCATCGACGCAGAACACAGCGGCGTGCTGCGGAGGCCGCAGATACAGGCCGATAATATCGGCCGCTTTGCTTTCGAACTCGGGATCATTGCTGGCCAAGTAACGTTCCAGGCGATGGGGTTTCAGGCCAGCTTCTTTCCAAACCCGATGCACCGCGTCCTTGCTGACGCCCAGCACCGTCGCCAGTTTGCGGCAACTCCAATGGGTGGAACCGTCGCTGGGCTTCTTGCGGGTGGCCGACAGAATCCGGGCCCGCAAAGCCGGGGTCAGAACCGTGGCCTTCTGGCCGGGATGATAGGTGTCGAGCCCGTCGAGCCCGGATTCGAGGAAGCGCTGCTTCCAGCGGATGATGGTGGGGGCACTGGTCTGCAGCCTGCGCTTAATGGTGTTGAAGGAAGCTCCCTCGGCCAGCATCAAGATAAGCTTGGCGCGAAAGACGTAGCCGGCCGGCAGGGTACGCGATTGAGCGATGCTGCTGAGTTCCGACCGTTGGTTGCTGGTGAGGGACACTTCACTGTCTGTCGCCATACCAACTTAGAAGCATAGCAACTGGTAATGGTTACTCTGCGACAGTCCACTAGTTGAAAATTCATGAACCACTGAGGGCACGAAGGAACACGAAGGAATACATTCCTTGTAGACTTCGTGTCCTTGGTAGTTTGCTGACGTTATCTTCCAGACGACAGCTCTCGGGCCGTGATGGCTTCCGGTTGAATATTCCTGTGTTGCCGGCGCGCCCAGAAAAAATACACGGGGACTCCCGCCACAATGAAAGCCAGTCCCGCCAGCGACGGCACGGGCCGGGTCACCAACATGTTTCCCAGAAACCACGCCGTAATCGCCAGGAACAGAATCGCCGTTACCGGATATCCCCACATGCGATAGGGCCGCGCCAGCTCAGGCCGCTTCACACGCAAGACAATCACTCCGGCGACCATCGCGCCGTACGAGAGCCAGAGTGCGAACATCGCGTAATCGAGGAGCGACTCGAACGATCCGGTCAACAGCAGCACCGCCGCCCACACGGCCTGGGCGACAATCGCGAAACTCGGCGTCTGATGCCGGGCATGGATCGTCGCAAATCGGCGAAAGAAGAGTCCGTCTCGAGCCTGAGCAAAGTAAATTCGCGGGCTGGTCAGGAAACATCCGTTCAAAGTCCCGATGATCGACATCAGGATGATGAGCGAGACCAACTTTCCTCCGCCGCTGCCCATCACGCGCGCGGCAACCGCCGCAGCCACGTGATCGCTGGCAGCAATCTCGGGAATCGAGAGCACGCGCAGGTAGGCCACATTCGCCAGCAGATAAATGGCGGTGCAAACGGCGGAGCCAATACCCAGCGCCAGCAGAATATTCCGCTGCGGGTTGCGGATTTCTCCGGCGACAAAGCTCAGCTGCACCCAGCCATCGCAGGCCAGTACGCAGGCGATCAAGGCGACGCCGAAGCCGCTCAGGGAAAATCCTCCGGCTGTTGACTGAGGCGTGCTCACAATTTTGCCGCTCCACAGAAAAGCGCTGCCGATGATCAGCGCCAAGCCTGCGACCTTTGCGAAAGTGAAAATGTTCTGCACCAGAGCGCCCGCCTTCACGCCCCAGTAATTGATCAGCGTGAAGGCGGCGATCGCGGCGAGGCCAAGCAGTTTCGATGTGAGTCCGGAGAGCGGGACAAAGTAAGACACATATAGTGCGAGCGTTACGGCCAGCCACGCCACCTGCGCCGTGCGCGCGACCACAAACATGGACCAGCCGCAAAGGAATCCGACCAGAGGTCCCCAGGATTCGCGGAGAAAAACATATTGCCCGCCGGTCGCCGGGAACATGGTGCCGAGTTCAGCGCACGCCAGAGCCCCGAAAAAGGAGATGATGCCGGCAAACGCCCAGACCGACAAAATGGCGGAGGACGATTTCAGTTGCTGTGCGACCAGGCTGGGGACGAGAAAAATTCCCGCCCCGATAATGACTCCGACTACGATCGAGAGAGAGTCGAGCAAGCCCAGTTTGCGAGGCAGTTCAGCGGACCCTCCCGTGGTGCCCCGGGTCCGTTCATTTCCCACAGCCATAGGGCGACAGGCTACTAACGTTTGCCAAGGAGGTCAAACGATACTGACTATTTAAATTTCGCTCTTAGTGACGTCATCCCGAGAGCCCGCGTTTTGACTAGCGGGCCGAGGGATCTCCCATCCACAGACCCGTTCGCAGGGAGAACCCTCCCTCCGCCTGAAGAACGGCTCCAGTCGGGATGACCCCTTGCGACGCGCATCTGCTCCTGAATCTGCTTTGCTATAATGAAGTGCTGCTACAGAGCGATCAAGTGTCCGTGCGGAAGTGGTGGAACTGGCAGACACACCATCTTGAGGGGGTGGCGCCGAAAGGCGTGGGGGTTCAAATCCCCCCTTCCGCACCATAAATTCTCTTCAGAATCGAGCGGGAACCAATCTTCCAGCCATTCGAGAGTTATCGGTCGGGGAAAATTAACTATGGTTTACGGTTTGATCATCGCAGTCCATATTCTGGTTTGTTTCTTCATCATCGTGGTCGTACTGCTGCAGAGCGGCACGAGCGGCGATCTTTCGGCTGCGTTTGGCGGACAAGGCAGCCAGACTGCATTTGGCCCCCGCGGCGCAGCCAGCGCGCTGTCGAAGGCGACGACCTGGTCGGCGGTGGCGTTCATGATTACCTCGATCACCTTGTCGGTGTACTCCAGCAGGCACAGCGGACCGAGCTCAGTGCTGCAAGGGATCAAGTCGCAGCCGACCAAGTCCCAACCTGCTCCAGCCAGGACACCGGCCACTCTTCCGGTTCAGCAGAAGTAGGCAGGTAGATCGTCTCACTCCCCTCTCGGTGGGCGTTTCGTGCGGATCAGAAAAGAAGACTGCCCGGGGACGAGTCCGAGTCCCCAGTTTGCACGTCGTCGGCATTTCCCCCGTACAGCGTCCCCTGTAATTGTATTTGCCCAATAGAGGATGTACCATCGATAGTGGGACGCTATTATTTAGGAGGGTTTTTATGTCAGACCGTGACGGCAATAGCTTCGTATGGTTTCTGGCGGGTTTGGGATTAGGGGCGCTGGCGGGCGTGATGTACGCACCGCGTTCGGGCAGCGAGACCCGCGAAGCGCTGCGCGCGAGAGCCGAGGAAGGCCGCGATTATGTGCGCGGCCGGGCGCGCGAGGCGCGGGAACAGGCTGGGCAGTGGGCCGACCGTGGCCGCGAAGCGGTCAATCAGCAGAAAGAACAGTTCCGCGCTGCCTATGAAGCCGGGCGTCAGGCCTATCACGAAGCCACGGCCGAAGCTGGAACGGGCAAAGAATAGTTCGTAAGCCTCCGCCCAAGTTTCCACGACGTTCCTGCGGGAACGTGGAAGGAACGACGATTATGGACAAGCTGACGATATTCATCGCCCTGACCGCGATTGCTGTCCTGTTGCAGGCTGGGGTTTTGCTGGCCATGTATATCGCGATGCGCAAAAGCAGCGAGCGCGTGGAGGCGCTGGCCGGCGAAGTGAAGTCCAAACTGTTGCCTGCGGTCGAGGAAGGGCACCAGATGCTCACCGCAATGCGGCCCAAGCTGGAAGTGATCGTCGACAATCTCCACAGCTCGACGACGCTGATCCGCTCCGAAGTGGAACGCGTGGACGCCACGGTGAACGACGTTGTGGACCGCGCCCGGCTGCAGGTGATTCGCGCCGACGAGTTGCTTAGCCGCACTCTCGACCGCGTGGAGCAGACTTCCGACATGGTGCAGAGGACGGTGGTCTCGCCGGTGCGCCAAATTTCCGGCCTGATGCAGGGAATTTCGGTGGGCTTGGGATTTTTTTTCGGAAGACATCGTCATAATGGCGGGAGGCGCGAGGACCGCCGGCCTGTGCCCCAGGATGAGATGTTTATCTGAACGAATTGCGGTTCAGGCAGTAAATTTCTTCTCCCGTGCCTACGCTGCGAGCTCTGCGAATCAAGAACACCCCGCGCTCCGAGCTTTTGTGCACCACCCGAGAATGCCAAAATCCATGATCCTCCCAGTGTTGTCGCATTTTTCTGTCTCTTCGCGCCGCGTGGTTACAGGTATTGCCACTGCTGTATTCGTCTTTCTTTTGACCGCCGGTCTTCTAACCTCGAGCCTTGCCGCGCAAGAAAAAGTTGTCTGGACAGCGCAGGAAAAACCGATCGTCGATCAGCTCAAGGGGCTGCGCAAGCTCGATGACACGACCCGCGCCCATACTACGAAAGATCTGGCATTGCAGATTCGCCCGCTGCCGGCCGGAGCCCACAAGCTGCGATTAGCGGGAACGCTCGCGGAACTCTCGACCGAAGGCGATTTCGGCCGCGACACCTTGCAAGAGGTCACCACCACACTGGCGGATGCGCTGCGAGAACACCCTCCCGAGGGAAGGCCCGGCAATCCTGACTTTTTCTACACCGAACTCGCTTCGCTGGTGCGCTACGAGCACATGCAGGCGGAATTGAACGATCCGCAGTATGACTTGGCGATGCAGAAGTTGGAAGCGGCCGATGTAGCGCGGCAGAAGGCTGACTTTACCTTGAGCGATTTGCAGGGCAAGCCATGGCATCTCGCCGACCTGCGGGGCAAGGTGGTGCTGGTCAATTTCTGGGCGACGTGGTGTCCGCCATGCCGCAAAGAAATGCCCGACCTGCAGGCACTCTACGACAAATACAAGGAGCAGGGATTTCTGGTGCTGTCGATCTCCGACGAAGGCACCGCGAACGTCGTGCCCTTCATCAAGGAACGGAATATCAGCTATCCCGTGCTGCTCGATCCTGGCCGGAAAGTGAGTGAACTCTATCAGGTCGAAGGGATTCCCAAGAGCTTCGTCTACGATCGCGAAGGCAAGCTGGTGGCGCAGTCGATCGACATGCGCACGCGCAGCCAGTTTCAGGAGATGCTGGGCGAAGCGGGATTGAAGTAGGTGGAGATATGCGTTATCTGGTGCGAGCGCGCGTAAAGCCCGGACGGGAGAACGATCTGCTCACGGCCATCGAGCGGGAGACTTTGGGTCAGGGCTCGGTCGCGGAAGGCGAATATCTGCGTAACATGCAGGATGCGCGGCTCTGCGGGGACCAGACCGCGCGCTGGGTCGAGATCTGCTACTGTCCGACCCCGCTGCAGGAAGAGCGTCCTTACTGGGAAGAGTATTTCGATCTTACCCGGGTGCAGGATGCCCACGACCGCCGCAAGTGCCGAGATGAAAACGGCAGCGAATCCTGGGCCTGCGACAGCTGCGATTGCTCGGCCCGGTTGGAAGAAAACTTGAAGACCGCCGGCAAGCCGTTTATGGTTTCGCTGCGCGCGAACTGCTCAGGCAAGCTGCGGCAGAGTTGATCCCAGTTCCTTCAATTCCTCCGCCACTTCCCGCAAATTAAAAACCAGCGCCCAAAAGGGCAGCATGCGATCGAGCGCAAACGGAGCGGTGGCTCGTTTCTCGCGGAGGCTGGCCAACTCATCTTCCATCGCTTTGACGGCAGCTTCCAGTTCGGCAGTGCTTAACTGCGTCTCAGGGTGCAGCACCGCTTGCGCCAACGTGACAAAATATTCGGTGCTCTTCTGGACCAAGGCCGTCATCGATGGTACGAGGCCGGGTGAGACCTGGGCATGAACGTAAAGGGACCGATCCTCCGCCATGGCGGTCAGGCGGCGGCGAATCTGGTCTGCCAACTCCACGATTCGTTGATAAGCACCCTGGTTGAAGCGGGAGAAGGCCAGCTCGCTGCGCGCTTCGTCCATTTGCTGGGTAATGCCGCGGCGCAGATCGTGCAACCGGCGCTCAAGTTCGTGCACTTGCTGTTCGTTGTCAACGCCCTGAAGCGCGGCGGCGGCCACTGCGCGATACAAAGAGCCGGAGCCCGCAAGAGTGTTGGCTATTTTCTGACGCAACACTTCCCGCGCGCGCACCGGCCACAGCAGGGCTGCAACGAGAAAGGCGATCGCCGCGCCCAGGATCGTGTAGAGCACGCGCAGCCATGCGACATGCCAGGGCTCTCCTTGACCGCCGAAGACCAGAATCAATGCGGCGGTGAAGCCGGCCGCGGTGAAGGCGGGGTGCAGCGCCGTGAGATATCCGAACAAGCTCCCGAGAAGCAGTAACACGATTCCAACGCCCACCGGTCCTCTGCCCAGCCAAGGAACCAGCAGCGCGGCGGCTACGGCGCCGCAAGTCGAGCCAATGCTGCGATAGAGCGCCGCTTTCCACGATGCCCCAAGATTCGCCTGCGTCACGACCAGCGCGGCGAATACGGCCCAGTAGCCTTGCGGCAGGTTCCATCCGGCGTAGATGGCGTAGGCGATGGTTCCGGCGAGGCCGGTTTTGATGCCCTGCTTCAGGGAGGCGGATTCGCGTACCCACAGGGATCTTGACGGCGCCGGAAAATCCGGAAGGGCCAGCGAAGAATTGGTGCTTGCCATAGCGCCGATTATATTCGGGGCATCTTCGCCAAAATCGACGCAACTATGCCGTTCGAATTCGTTCCATCGGAAGAAGCAGGGTTGAACATCCCGCCTCGGCACATTGGAGAGAAAGTTACTAACGTTTGCTGAAATCAGCTCACCTTCACTGTAGAATCGTGACGACTGCGCAATCGAACGAGAGTTTATGAAAAAATTTGTCCTCTGCCTTTGCCTAGTGTTTTGCTTAGTGAGCCTCAGCCTTCCGGCTGGAGCGCGCACGAAAAATTCGACTCGTGCCGCCAACCGCGCCGCGCAGAAAACCCAAAAGAAGCAGCAGAAGGCGATGAAGAGATATTTGAAGAAGCAGAAGAAGGCGCAGAAAAAGATGTTCAAGAACAGCCAGAAGCACACTCACTACCCGAAGCAAGTATTCTGAAGTTCCACGTTGGCTGCGCGTGGTTCGTCGCAGCCATCAGACGATCCAGCCGCCGCCCACCACAACTTCCCCGCCGTAGAAAACGGCCGCCTGCCCAGGCGTGATGGCGCGCTGGGGCTCGTCGAAAGTCACGAGAATCTCGTCATCGCCAGATCGCTCAATCACAGCTGCCGCCGGCTCATGGCGGTGACGAATCTTCACCGTAACGCGCATGGGTTCCTGCAGATCAGCGACGGAAATCAGGTTCACCCGCTTTGCCCGCAGGGTGCGCGAGTAGAGGTGCTCGTCGCCACCGACGATCACTTGCTTATTGGCCCCGCTGATCTGGATCACGTAGAGTGGCGATCCCGTAGCCACGCCGAGTCCCTTGCGCTGGCCGACGGTGAAATTGTGAATGCCGGTGTGCTCGCCGATGACTTCGCCGCTGGTGGTCACCAACTCGCCCGCCGTGTCGGGCAGCGCTTCGCCCTGCTCGGCCAGATAGGCATCGATGAAGCGCTTGTAGTCGCCGCCGGGGACGAAGCAGATTTCCTGCGAATCCGGCTTTTCGGCGAGCGCGAGCCCATGCTGGCGGGCCAGTTCGCGCACCTGCGGCTTGGTCATATCCCCGAGCGGAAACAGAGTGCGGCTGAGCTGTTCTTGCGTGAGACCGAACAGGAAGTAAGTTTGATCCTTACTCAAATCAGCCGGGCGCTTGAGCTGCCAGCGGCTGCTACCTTCGTCGTAGGCCACACGCGCGTAGTGACCGGTCGCAATCCGCTCCGCGCCAATCTGCTGCGCTACAAGCAGAAGCTGGTTAAACTTCAAGTGATTGTTGCAAAGGCTGCAAGGTATCGGGGTGCGCCCGGAAAGGTACTCCTGGACGAAGGGAAGCACCACGTCGCGCTCGAACCGCTCCTCGTGATTAACCACGTAATAAGGGATGCCGATCTGCTGCGCTACGCGCCGCGCATCGTAGACATCGTCGAGGGAACAGCAACGTCCCTGCACCGACTCCGGCATGCCCTCGCGTCCTGCGAGCCGCCGCTGATTCCACAGCTGCATGGTGAGGCCGATGACATTGTCGCCTTCTGCGCGCAGCATGGCCGCGACGGTGGAAGAATCCACACCGCCCGACATGGCGACCGCGATGGTCTCGTTATTCAGCATGTCCACTTTGCGCAATTGGCAATTTGCAGTTAGCGATTAGTCACTGCCATTCGCTACCCTAACTGCTAACGGTTTGCTTTCTGTAGCGCGGGGAAAGCGCGCGCAAGTGCGCGACAGTCTCCGGCAAGAGTCCCAGCGCGAAATCAATATCCTCTTCCACGGTCTGCTTGCCCAGGCTGAAGCGGATACTCGAGCGCGCCTGATCCGAACTGAGGCCCATCGCAACCAGCACATGCGAGGGCTCGATGGCTCCCGACGAACACGCCGCTCCCGTGGAAACAGCAAGCCCCTTGAGGTCGAGCGCGATGACCAAAGCCTCGCCTTCAATGTGATCGAAGCGAATATTCGCCGTGTTGGGGACCCGCTCCGCGCCATCGCCATTCACATGAGCTTCGTCCACGTGCGCGAGAATACCGGTCTGCAGACGATCGCGCATGGCCGCCATCTTGTGATCGTCGCCGCGCGCCAAAGCCGCCGAGGCGACCCGCGCCGCTTGGCCCAGAGCGACAATTCCCGGCACATTTTCGGTTCCGGGCCGCCGCGAACGCTCGTGCCGTCCACCGTGAAACATGGGCCGCAGTTGCGTTCCCTTCTTCACGAATAGCGCGCCTGTTCCCTGCGGAGCATGGATCTTGTGGCCGGAGATGGTGAGCGCATGGCAGCCGATCCGCTTCACATCGATTGGGACCTTGCCTGCTGCCTGCACTGCATCGGTGTGAAACAGCACGCCGGCTTCCGCTGCTATCTTGCCAATCTCCTCGACCGGTTGCAGCACTCCAGTTTCGTTGTTGGCCATCATAACGGAGATCAGCCGGGTGGTTGGCCGCAGGGCTCGACGGACATCCCCCGGATCTACCCGGCAGCGTCCATCCACGGGCAAAACCGTCACCTCACATCCGAGTTCCTGCAGATGCGTGCAGGCGTGCAGCGCGGCATGATGCTCGATGCTGGAGGTGATGACGTGATCGCCCCGCGCGATCAGGCCGGAGATCGCCAAGTTATCCCCTTCGGTCCCGCCGCTGGTGAAAACGACCTCCGTGGCGCTGCATCCTAACAACTCCGCCACCGCATCGCGCGCATTTTCGACGGCGGCGCGCGTTTCCTGGCCATGATGATGAATCGACGAAGCGTTGCCGAAGCGCTCACCGAAATAAGGGCGCATGGCGTCAAACACTTCGGGGAGGATCGGCGTTGTAGCGTTATTGTCGAGGTAAACTCGGTGCATAGAAACCCGTTTCTATTCTATCTGAGACGCCACCAACTTCTGGACGCGTCTGCATTTTGCCAGGCGAGAAAGAGGTTGCGACTCCGGATTCCCGGCTACGCGAAATGCAGCCGAACCCGAGCGCCGGGCATCCAATAAGGTACCATCGTCTGGGTGTCTTCCCAGTGCTGTCGCGGTCTTTCGGATGGTAAATTACTACGTACAGTATTTCCTGCCGCACCCTGAAAGAACACTAGTTGGCATCGACGAACAATTCGAAGTCGCCGTTTCTACGGCGCTGGATTTGGCTTGCTGCGCTGCTGATTTTATTGCTGATCGTTTACTCCTATGTTCATCAAACTCCGCTGAAGGTTCGCGCCACCACGGTGATACGCGGTCCTATCCGGAGCGTAATTTCGACCAATGGCAAGGTTGAGCCCATCCAGAACTTTCAAGCCCATGCTCCGATTGCGACAACGGTAAAGCGGCTCTACGTCAAGGAAGGAGACCACGTCCATAAAGGGCAGCTTTTGCTGCAGCTCGATGACGCCGATATCCGTTCGCAGGCGGCGCGGGCCCAAGCTCAGGTCAAAGCCGCGCAGGCGAATCAGGCCGCTCTGAAGACTGGCGGCACGCAAGAGGAGGTCCTCACCACCAACGCGCAATTGATCAAAGCACGCAGCGATCGTGATGTCGCGCAGCGCAACCTGGACGCGCTGAAGCGCTTGGAACAAGAAGGGGCAGCGTCGCCGGGCGAAGTCAGCCAGGCGGAAGACAAGCTGAAAAGTGTGCAGGCCGACGTGAATCTTCTCGAGCAGAAACAAAAAGACCGCTATTCGCGGCCAGAGGTCGCAAGCACCGAAGCGCAAGCCGCCGAGGCGCAAGCGGCTTACGCCGATGCCGAAGACGCCCTGCGAAAATCCAACGTCCGCGCGCCTTTTGACGGCATTGTCTATTCCCTGCCGGTCAAATCCGGCGCGTTTGTACCAGACGGTGAATTGCTGCTCGAGGAAGCCGATCTCTCCAAAGTTCTGGTGCGCGCCTTCGTGGACGAGCCCGACGTGGGCCGCCTGAAAATCGGACAGAAAGTGGAAGTGACCTGGGACGCGATTCCGGGCCGCATCTGGACCGGAACGGTCAACACGCTTCCCTCGACCGTCAAGTTGCACGTTTCCCGAAACGTCGGCGAGACCACGTGCCTGATCGACAACCAGGATCTGAAATTGCTGCCCAATGTGAATGTTGGCGTGACCATTGTGGTCGCGGAACACAATGACGTGCTTACACTCCAGCGCGACGCCATCCGCATTGACGATAGCAAGCCGTACGTTTTTCGCATCGAAGGCGACCGCGTGAAGCGTCAGGACATCCAATACTCATTGCAGAACTTGACTCGGGTTGAGATCACTTCCGGCTTGTCCCAGGGCGACCAAGTGGCCTTGCCGGCGGAAGAATCAAGGCCGCTGTACGACGACGCCCTAATCAAGATTGTCCACTGATAGCCGCGCATGAACTTACCAATTCTCCCCTGTTGCGTGCTCGCGTTGCTGCTCGTCGCGACGAGTTTCGCCCAAAGCAAGCCACAGCGGCTTCTGGGTTCCGGGCACGTCGATGAGGCTCTTCAAATTCTGGAGCAGCAGACCAGCCACCCAGACGCAGACGCCGAATCCTACAACCTGCTCTGCCGTGCCTATTTCATGCTGGACGAGTGGGATCGCGGCATTGCGGCCTGCGAACGAGCCACCAACCTTGACCCGCATAACAGCCTCTACTTTCTGTGGCTGGGCCGCATTTACGGCGAAAAAGCCGATCATGTGGGATTCTTATCCGCAGCCGGGCTGGCGAGAAAAGTGCGTAGGGCATTCGAGCGCGCCGTCGAACTGGATCGGCGAAGTTGGGAGGCCCGCACCGATCTGGCTGAGTTTTATCTGGAAGCGCCAGGCATCGTGGGTGGAGGCAAGGACAAGGCGCGCGCCCAAGCCGAGGCGATTCAAGCTCTGAACCCGGCGATGGGGCATTGGGTACGGGCCCGCATCGCTGAAAAGGAGAATGATTCAGCCGCTGCAGAGCGCGAATACCGTGCCGAGGTCGCAGCCAGCCATTCCAGCGCCCGGGCGTGGTTCGATCTGGCCGCTTTCCTGCGTCACGAGCACCGCATGGATGAAATGGAGGGAGCGGTGAAAGAAATCGAAACCAGCCGGCTCGACCGCCGCGACAGCCTGATGGACGCGGCCGGCCTTTTACTCCGTGCCGACCGCGATCTTCCCCTCGCCGTGACTCTGCTTCAACGTTATCTTGCGTCTCCCGTGGAAGAAGGTCCGGCCTTCAAGGCGCACGATCTGCTGGGCCGGATACTGGAGAAGCAGGGGAATCTGCGCGGTGCCGCCGATGAATTCCGCGCCGCCCTCGCCCTGGCTCACACTTATAAGCCCGCCCAGCAAGATCTCGAGCAGGTTGAGCACTCCAAGTAAGCGCTCCATGGTCTGTGTCGTTTAGCTTTTCGAAGCGGAAAATGCTCCCAGCGCCGCATCCGGCATTTAGAATTTCGCTTGCATCCAAATTGTTCATACCGCGATTCGCATCATTGGAAAGGGACGCAATGAAGAACCCTTGCGGCGTTGGCCGCCTTCTAACGTGGATTCTGGCAATCATTCTACTTCCGGTATCAACATTAGCCGAACCTGTGCCGCTCAAGCGTATCGTCCAACTCGCGCTGTCGCATGCCACCGGCGCGGCCATCACAGCGGCCGACGAGCAACATGCCTTGGCTGGCTATCGCGAATTGCGCGACAGTTACATACCCCAGCTTGCCACCGGCGCGGGTCTGGGCTACTCGTATGGCTTTCCGCTGTCTCTGGAAGGCTCGGCTCCATCCCTGTTCAACATCAACACGCAGTCCGCATTGTTCAATCCTTCTTTGCGCGATTTTGTAAAGGCGGCCAAGGACGAGACCGAGGTTGCTTCGTTGAAGAGTAAAGACGAACGCAATCAGATCATTCAGGACGCTGCGCAGAGTTATGCCGAGCTGGCGAAATGGGAGCAGCGGCTATTGAAGCTTCAAGAGACAGAAGTTGAGGCTCAGAAAATGCAGAACGCGGAACAGGAGAGGGTGAAAGAAGGAATTGATAGCGAGCTCGACCAACTCAAGTTCAACTTGTCCGCCGCTCAGGTACGCATGCGCATTGCCGAGGCGCAGGGCTCAGCCGAAGTGGTGCGCGACCACTTGTCGAAACTCACAGGACTTCCGGCGGCAAACATTCAGACGGATCCGGATTCGATCCCAGCGGCTCCGCCGGCGCCGCCGGCCGAAGACACGGCAAAAGAGGCCGCCTCTTCCAGTCCTGCGGTACAGGCTGCTATCGAACACGCGCGCGCGCAGTATTTGCGGGCACAGGGCGAACACCGCGCGCTATGGCCCAGCTTCGACTTCGCCGCGCAGTATGCCTTGCTCTCGAGGTTCAACAATTACCAGAACTACTACATTCCCTCGAGACCTTGCACCACATCAGTGGGTGAGATTCTGTGCGTGAGCAACAATTTTCAGCAGAACAATGCCACGGTTGGCGTAAGCATCCGGTTTCCTCTGTTCAACGCTGCACAGCGGGCTCGCGCCCAAGCCGCCGATGCCGATGCCCTTAAAGCCACCAAGCAGGCTGAAGCGGCCAAAAATCAAGTCTCGGAGCAAACGCTGCGGCTGCAGCGTTCGGTCGCACAACTCGAAGCCGCCCGAAATGTAGCTCAATTGGAATTTGAAATCGCTCAGAAGAATCTAGAGGCCACGCAAACCCGTGTGGATCAGGGCACAGCCAAACTGCACGACCTTGACGACGCCCACACCCAAGTCAGCGAACGCTTCATCGCCCTGCAGGACGTCACATTCAACCTGGAATGCAGCCAGCTGGGCCTGCTCCGCTCGACGGGTGATTTGGAAAAATGGGCGCTGGGAACGAAGTAGGGGAAGCCCAACAAGTGCGAGGGCTGGAGCCCAGGTTCCTCCCCGGTTTTACGCGGTCCTAAAGGGCCATTCCGGCACAGCCTTGATGCCCCGTCCGGCTACAATTTGCCGCGCAACATTTTCACGACCTGCCGCAAGGCCTTTTCATTGCGCCGGTACCATCGCCATTGCCCGCGTTTGGTTGCGTCCACGAGACCGGCTTTGGTGAGAATTCCCATGTGATGAGAGACGGTGGGCTGGGAAAGCCGGATGCGCTCCTCGATCTCGCCGCCACACAGGCAATGGCCGGGGACAGTATTCGGAGCGGCAATTTTTGCTCCGCCTTCCTTCAAAACTTGCAGGATGCGGCGCCGCGTGGGATCGGATATAGCATGAAGCGCCCGGTCGAGAGATACTTCTGTGCTCATGATGCCTTACAAATACCCTTAAAATCGATGACTGTCAATGTAAGAATGGATCAGGTGAAACTTTCCCGAGTGCTACGGTGTCCAAGAATATAAAGCCGTTCCCTTTTCTGGCAGCGATATTCAGCGTTTCGTAACTGGGACGTGAGGGTTGCAATGGCACAGGCTGATCAACCAGAGATCTCGCAGGCCGGTTACTGGGCGGCAATATTCGTCTTGTGTTTCGCCGATGCCGTTGCCGCCATTTTTTGCAGGCTGCCTTCGATTCGATTTTTTTCCTGGAGTGAATTATGGAGCGCCGCGCTGGTGCGCATGTTGACAGTCGCGCTCGCTTCCATGGCCGCTGGCTGGGCCTTTTACGCCTTCAATCCAGCATTGCGCGAACCTGGTTCGCGCCGGCTCATGCTCGAAACGTTGCTGAATACTTTCTGGCTGGCGCCGCTGGCTCTCTTCATCCGCGAAAACTCTCTGTGGGCGATTGCAATTGCGGCCATGGTTGCGGTGCTCGTCACGCAATCGATGCGCGGATTTCAGCGGTGGCTGCCCAATCCTGGAGAATCCCTTCTATTCTCGCTGCGTCCAGACAGTCTTCCGCTATGCTTCAAGCACGCGCCACAGATCTCAATCGCGGCAGCGCTCTCGCTGCAAGCTGGGATCATTGGCGCGTTTGCCGGACATTCATTTGCCGCAGTGCTCTTGGTCGGCATCGCGTTCGCGGCTTGGACCTGGTCTTATACACACAGCGCCCTCGTTTTCCGCTGGCCGCGCTCTCCCTCCTCGCTCGAAGCTCGCAGCCTGATGCTCGCCACCCTTGCATTTCTTTTCGTTATAGGAGCCCTATTTCCTTATTTGCAGACGTCGCACGGATACGGTCGATTTGGCATCTCGGTTGGGAACCATGGCTGGCTGGCGGGCGCAGCCGGCCATCACCGCGGCCAACCGATTCACGTGACCAACCCCGACAAGTCGGCACTTACAGCGAGCGCAGGAGACACGGGCATCGTGCTGCTGCCGGTTAATCAGACCGTTACCAAGCTCGTTGCGCCCACGCCTATGCAACTCAAATCGGTGCTCACAAGCGGCCGTGCTTCCGATCCGCTGATCATTCCCTTCAACGGCGTTTACTGGTTCTTCAAAGCGCCCGACGTGCAGCCGCCAAAAACATCGCGCCAGGCGCGCGCGAGCCCAGAGACCGTCGACATCCGATCGACTGATCGCCGCCCGCTCTCCATCGAGGCGCACGACTACCTCGGCAATCTGATCGACCTGAACTGCTGCAGCCGGATTCAGATCGCGATCCGCAACGCCGACCGCTATCCTGAAACCGTTTTTCTGGAGCTGGTACTCGTGAATACCACCCTCCCGAGCCGCCCGTCGGAATCGTTGGGACGCATCATGGTCAAGTCCACGCGGCCTTGGGACATCTATGGCAAGCCTGCGACCGAGAGCGAGACGCTGGATTTCTCTATCCCGCTGCGTCCTGCGCTGCAGCGTTTCGATGAAGTCAGAATCGTGTTTCGCCTCGATCGCTCCCGTGCCGACGCCGGGGCCAAGATTGCGATCGATCATTTCGTGCTGGTGCCTCGGGGGCTGTGAAGCAACCAGATTCATGCTCGGGTGAGCCAGAGAACCTCTGGAATTTGGAAAAATACGATGGGGAAAGGACGAAATATGCGAGTATTTCCAGCCATTGCATGTCTATTGTGCGCATTAGCGCTTCACGCGCAAAAAGCCTCGGACTTCTCCGGCACATGGCGCGTGGATCCAACGAAGGTGATCGCGAAGGTAGTAGCTACGAAGAACCCTCCAGAAGGCGCACCAGCAATACCGCCTCCGCCTCCTGCCGATCACGAGTACTCGCTGGAGCAGATTCGGGTTTCAGGGCAGATCCTGAGAATTTCCGGCGGAGAGGCCGGGACGACTGCGGTCTACACCATTGATCCAAGCGGCAAGGAAGTATCGGATTCCATCCCGGATGCTCCCGGCAGCGTGCGCGTTGCGAGCACTCGCTGGAGCGATGGAAAACTGATCACGGAATGGAAGTTGACGCGGAATGGCGAGCTGGTCATGCACGGGACAGATACACGCAGCATCAACTCAGAGGGCCAGCAGATCGTTGAAAGAGTGATCGAATCGCCGGTGCACAAAGCCGAAGTAAAGCTGGTGCTCGAAAAAGTTCGGTGACCTGGCGGAAAATTACTTCTTCACAATTGGACTATACCCATCGCCGGTCAACTTAGTACGCATGGCCTCCGCGTCTTTGATGTCGGAGAACGGTCCCAATTGCACGCGAAATAACTTGTCGGTTGCGGGCGCTGATGCTACGAAGGCGGGATAATCTTTCTTTTTCAGTGCGTCCACCAGAGCATCGGCATCTTCCTGCTTGCTGACCGCAGCCACCTGCACGAAGTATCCGGCTGTGGGGATGGTGGTGCTCGGGTCGGCTCCGCTGGGAGCAGGCGTTTGCGCTGGACTTGTATTCGCGGCAGGAGCGGCCGCGGCGTTCGGATCGGCCTTGGTATCGGGCTTCGTATCGGAGGGCGGCGTCAGTTCCGCAGTGGCGTCTTTCTGCTCGACCGCCTTATAAAAAGTCATGGGCGGAGTTGGGGTGGCCGAACCGCCGCTCGCTTTGTTGGTACTGGAAGAAGTTTGTGGGGCTGGGGCGGTGCTGGCCGCGGCGATCGTGGGTTCCGACTTGCGGCCGAGCGAGTATCCCAAGCCAAAGAATAGGGCGCAGATCCCCACCAGGCCGAAGAACAGCACCAGCAGCTTTCCGGTTCCTAACGTGATTTCCGTATCCTGTGACGAAGCCATAGTTGAACTCCTACGCGCAACCTAGCGCCGCCGTGTCGAACGCGCTATGACTGACCATCTTTTCCGCGAGCGCTCCCAACCCTAAGCGGCTTTCGGCGCCGGCGCTGGCGCCTCTCCTGCCACCTTGTCCAGCAACCTCTGAATTCCTGGGAAGAAGTCCACCGGCACCGGAAATATTACCGTCGTGTTCTTCTCCACGCCAATCTCGGTCAGAGTCTGCAGATAGCGCAACTGAACGCTGACCGGCTCGCTGGAGAGCAGATGCGCCGCATCCACCAGTCGCTGCGCCGCCGAGAACTCGCCTTCAGCGTGAATAATCTTCGACCGCTTCTCGCGCTCGGCCTCGGCCTGCTTCGCCATCGCGCGCAACATGGACTCGGGCAGATCGACCTGCTTCACCTCAACGTTAGTTACCTTCACCCCCCACGGCGAGGTATGGGTATCGAGAATGCTCTGCAGCCGCAGATTGATCTTGTCGCGATGCGCCAGCAACTCGTCCAACTCCTGCTCGCCCAGGACCGACCGCAGCGTGGTCTGCGCAAACTGCGAAGTTTGATACACGTAATTCGAAACTTCGACCACTGCCTTGCGCGGCTCGATCACGCGCAGGAAGATGACTGCGTTGACCTTCAAGGTCACGTTATCGCGGGTGATGATGTCCTGCGGCGGTACTTCCAGCGCCTCTTGCCGCAGCGACACCCGCACCATCCGGTCCACCGGAGCGAATACCAGAATCACGCCCGGCCCCTTGGCCGTAGGCAGCAGCCGACCCAGGCGGAAAATCACGCCTCTCTCATATTCAGCCAGAATTTTGATGGAACTGAGAAGATAAATGACGACAACGACGATTACGATGGTCGTAAACCCAAAGCCTAAGTTCTCCACGGACACCTCCGCCAGGAGTGCGGAACACTCCTATCGCGGATTGTATAGCAGCTACGGAGAGGCGTCTCGCAAATCAGCAGCGTGGGACGTTGCTTGGCTTGATGCGCCGATTGCTGGTCGCCCCGATGCTCATAGCGGGTCATCCTGAGTGGAGCCGCTTTTCAGGCGTAGCGTAGGATCTCGGGAGCATCCGACTCCGCTTTTTCTGGAGATCCCTCCGCCGACTGAAAGGCGCCGGAGACGTTCCGGATGACGTTGAGGGATGACGGCGTGGCGCGACTGACAACGCCTTACTGCGCCCGCGCCACTTGAATGCGGCTTGCGTCCACCGTGACGTCGCGCTGGATCTCCATCTCAATCGAGGTGCCCACATCGAGCTTCAGCTCGGGGCCATGCTTGAGCAGCGCCCATGCGACGCCGCCTGCGATTCCGGCCAATCCGCCATAGCGCGCTCCATTCAGGCCTCCGGCCGCGACCCCACCAATGGTCCCGACGGTGCCCGCGACTGCCGCATCCTTGGCTGCGTCTTCCACCCGCTTGCCGGTGTCCTTATCCTGCTGGATGGTTCCTTCCTTATCTTTCACGGCCTTGTTGTCGGCGCCGGGCGTGTTGTCGATCGAGCCGGGCAGCATCACCGTATACCCGCTGGGATAAATCATCGAGGTGAAGTGAATCAAAATTTCGGCGCGCTTGCTCGATCGCCCGGCGTGCTCGGTGTGCATGATCTTGCCCTGGATGTAAGTGCCGGCGGGAATCAGGATACGGTCGTTCAACACAAACGGAAATGCCGTCTGCGCGTACACCGCATCGCCCTCCCGCGCATTCTTGGTAGAAATCGCCTGGGCCAGAGTGAGTGGAATCTTCGACCCTGCCGGAATCACGAGTGAACTCGAATTGCGAGGCGTGGCCGGGGTAAGAGATGGCGCCGAGGCCGGCGCCGGCTGCGGTGCAGGCGCTGCGACTGGAGCATTGTCCGGCGGAGTTCCGGTGGCCTGCCCCCAAGCCATTCCCGAAACCAGCAGCATTGTCATCAGCATGCGCATCGGCCACCTCCCGCATAAGTAGCGCCTGAGACGTCGCCCGTTGTCCGCGCTATGAGCCTGAGATTACCACGGCTTAGCCGCTAGGATGCAGGCTTCCCCGCACGCGTTACCTGGCGAAAAGGGAAACGCCCGAATCGCACAAAATTGCTTTGAAAACTGGGTAATCTTGCGATAGTGTGTGGGGTCCCAGAGCCATGGGCTTAAATTAGAGACGAATGGACTTCTTCCCTTCCTCCTGTCTATTTGATCTCGTCTGGCGCAATGAATCCCGAGTAGAGGTGTCCGGATGCGCGCTTTCCTCGTCTGTAGGGTGCGGTCTCTTCCTTGTCGTAGGTTTTTCCTCTTCCTCATTTCGCTGGCGGTATTGATTTCATGTGGAGCTGCCGCAGGGCAGGACGTGGCGAGCGCAGTGACGGGGGCGCCGCATCCGCTCATCACGCAAGCTGTCGATGAGGCGCAGGTCACGGTCTTGAAGGGGAACACGCATCCGCTGGCGCGGCCGGAATTTGATCTGGGAACCGCTCCGGCGACATTGCCGATGGAACGAATGCTGCTGGTGCTGAAGCGCAGCGACGCGCAGGAGGCGGCGCTCGAGCAATTGCGCGACGACCAGCAGAACAAGAACTCGCCCAGCTATCACCAGTGGCTGACGCCGGAACAATTCGGGCAGCAGTTTGGTCCCACCGACGCGGATATGCAGACGATCACCGCCTGGCTGCAGTCGCACGGGTTTCAGGTGGGATCGACGAAGGGGCGCACGGTGCTGGAGTTTTCCGGGTCGGCGAGCCAGGTGCAAGAGGCGTTTCACACGACCATTCACAAGTATCTGGTGAATGGCCAGCAGCACTGGGCCAATGCCAGCGACCCCAGCATACCCACGGCGCTGACGCCGGCAGTGGCGGGAGTGGACTCGCTAAATAACCTTCCCAAGAGGGCGATGAACCGCTTCGTGGGGACCTATTCGCAGAAGACGAAGGAACTCGTCCGAGCCGAGCCGAATTACGACTTCGGGTGCGGGAATGGATCCCAGTGTTACGGCATCGTGCCTTACGATTTCGCGACCATCTATGACGTGCTTCCATTGTGGACCGGTGGGATCAACGGAACCGGCGAGACCATCGCGATAGTGGGCCGCACTAACATCAATCCCAGCGATGCAACTACGTTCTGGCAACTCTTTGGCCTCACCGTGCCCGCGAACAAATTGCAGGTCACGCTCAACGGGTCTGACCCGGGAATCACCGGCGACGAACCGGAAGCCGACATTGATATTCAATGGTCGGGCGCAGTGGCGCCGCAGGCGACCATTAATTTTGTCACCTCAGCATCGACCGAGACCACCGATGGAGTCGATCTCTCGGCGGTCTATATCGTCGAAAACAACCTGGCACCCGTGATGAGCGAAAGCTACGGGGAATGCGAACTGGGGCTGGGCACTGCGGGGAATCAGTTCGATGCGGCTCTGTGGGGACAGGCGGCTGCACAGGGCATCACCGTGATGGTGGCGGCGGGGGATAACGGCGCCGCTGGTTGTGATGATCCCTCGGGCCCAGCACAGTTCGGGCTGAGCGTGAGTGGAAATGCTTCGACCCCTTACAACGTGGCGGTCGGCGGAACGGATTTCAATCAATACCAGAAGTGGACGACCTACTGGAACCCCACGAACAATGCCACCACTCAGCAATCGGCAATCGGATACATTCCCGAGACCACATGGAACAATTCCTGCACAAACAGTCTGGCGATCACTCTGGGGTTTGGATCTACGGCCGAAGAGGCGTGCAACAACCAACAAATGATCGCGGATGGAGGACTGGTCTCGACCGGGGGAAGTGGCGGCGCCAGTAACTGCACCACGAACAGCCAGACCGTCGGCTCTTGTTCGCAAGGCTATACCAAGCCATCGTGGCAGACCGGAACCGGTGTGCCCGCCGATGGCAAGCGGGATCTGCCCGACGTTTCATTGTTCGCGAGCAATGGTTTTCTGGGCAGCTTTTATTTGATCTGCCAGGCCGACGCAACGGGAGGAGTTTGCGATCTGAATGACTTTGCCGGATATGGAGGCACCTCGGTTTCTTCTCCAGCGTTCGCCGGGATCATGGCGCTGGTGAATCAGAAAACCGGAGAGCGCCAGGGCAATGCGAATTACGTGCTTTATAAGCTGGCCGCCCAGCAGGCGAGCGCGTTTCACGATGTGCCCTCGGGTAGCACGATCGCGATGCCGTGCCTCAGCGGCTCGCCGAATTGCACTACGAGTAATTCAGACGATTCTTACGGCGTTCTCAGCGGATATAGCACGAGCACAGGATACGATCAGGCAACTGGGCTGGGATCGGTCGATGCAAACGTTCTCGTGACGAAATGGAGTTCGGTAACGCTGCTGCCGTCGCTGACGACCTTGAGCAGTCTGACGCCGACGACTCTCACTCACGGGCAATCGGTCACCATCAAGGCCTCGGTGGCGCCGCAGTCGGGCACGGGCACGCCCAGCGGGCAAATTTCATTGCTGGGTGGACCGAACAGCAGCACCCAACCCATCGCCGCATTCACTCTGGCCAGCGGCGCAGCTTCGGGAAGCACGGAAATGCTGCCCGGCGGTTCGTACTCCGTGACGGCACATTATCCGGGAGATTCGACCTATGGTGCCAGTGATTCCGGTCCGATCAGCGTGACCGTAAATCCGGAGAACAGCCAACCGCAAGTATTTCTCGTGACCTATGACTCCGGCGGTAACGTCGTCAACGGCGACACGAACACTGCCCTCTATGGCTCGCCCTACATTCTTCGGGTGAACGTAGAGAATGCAGCGGGGCAGATGTGCTCCCCGGTTGCCACCTCGGGCGCAACGGCGACCGCGTGTCCCAGCGGGACCGTCACGCTTACGAACAATGGCAATTCGCTCGATGCAGGGACTTACACTCTGAATAGCTATGGATATTTCGAAGATCTGACCGTGCAACTGCCGGGAGGGAGCAATCCGGTAAAGGCAGCCTACAGCGGCGACAGCAGTTTTGCTGCAGCCTCCCCGACATTCACATTGACGATCACTCCGGCCTCAACCACCGTCGGCTATCCGAACATTTCAAATTACTCCGTGGGAGCACAGTTATCCGCGAACGTAACGGTGCAGGCACAAAGTTCCGGCGCGGCTCCGACGGGAACCGTGAGTTTCCTGGTGAATGGATCGGCTGTCTCGGGAACCGTGACTTATCAGGGCACAGCCGGGTCTGGATCGAACCCTTATGTTACTTTAACTGCTTCGATCACCAGCACGACATCGCCGTTTCCGACGGCGGGGAACTACACCGTGACCGCCTCTTACAGCGGCGATACGAACTACGGTCCGTCTACGTCGGGGCCGGCCACGGTCACGGTCCAATATTTACAGCCGACGGTGCTGCTTACTCCGCCCAGCCAAACCGTTGCGTCGGGAAGCAACGCGACGGTGAGCGCGCTAGTGGACACCACGAACAAGACCGTAACCCCCACGGGCACGGTCACCTTTTCCAACTGGACCACGGGTGCGTTTCTGTCGGGGCCGACGGCGTGTACCGGGACGACGGATAGCAGCGGTAACTACGCGTGCCAGGCATCGGGTACATTTGCTGTGACTTCGACCGTGCAGGTTTTGGCGCGATACAGCGGCGACACCAACTATCCGGCATCGTCGGCGATCACGACCATCTCCGTGCCCGATTTTTCTCTGGGCTCGACGGGGCAGGTCACGATTACGCAGGGCCAGTCGCAGACTGCTACGATCAACATTACCCCGCTTAATGGATTCGCCGGGACGGTGGGCAACTTCAGTTGTTCCGGGCTGCCCGCGGAGACGACGTGCACATTTAATCCAACCCAGGTCACCGGGACGGGGACGACCACAGTGACGATTGCGACCACGCCGCTGGGTGAGATCAGGCACAGAGCGGCGCTATCGAAAAGCGGTGGGTTGAGATGGCTGGCTCTGGTGATGCTGCCGCTGTTCGGACTATGTATGATGGGCAGCCCGGCTTGGCGGCGGAAAGGCAATGCACTTCTCTGCCTGGCAATCATTGGCGCGTTTCTGTCGGCGAGTTGTAGCAGCAGCGGAGGAGGCGGCGGAGCTTCGAACAATCCCGTCCCGTCGATTACTTCCCTTTCACCGACGCAGCAGGCCGCTGGCTCGCAGTCCCAGACGCTGAGTATCAACGGCTCGGGATTCATTGCGGGTTCGACGGTGACTTACAACGGGGTGTCGCATGCGTCGACTTTGATGAATACCTCGCAGCTGCAGATCACGCTGGCGGGAAGTGATATGGCCACGACAGGAAGTTTTCCGGTAGTGGTCTCGAATCCGTCGCCGGGCGGAGGCAACTCAAGTCCGGTGGATTTCAATGTGGTGAGTGGCACGCCAACCGGAAATTTCACGGTGACAGTGAGCGCATCGAGTGGTTCGCTCGCGCATACGACATCGTTCAATCTGACGGTTCAGTAGCTAGAGTCGTGGGTTGGGATAAATTCGATCGCCGGGCGTCCACCGGGGATGATCGGGATACGCGCGTCCGCAATCCTACGGCTGGTGTAGGATTTACTCGCGTCTCCTTCTATCCCATGAAACTTTCTGCACTCGCTTCGGCTCTGCACGCGCGTCTCGACAATGGCTCTCCCGACATCGAAATCACCGGGCTTAACGGCATCGAGCAGGCTGGCCCCGGAGAGCTGACGTTCGTCTCCAACCCCAAGTATGCGAGCGCGGCCCGGACCACGCGGGCTTCCGCAGTCATCGTCAGTGACGAGTTCCCTGCCATTCCGGCAGCGATGCTGCGGGCAAAGAATCCTTATCTTACGTTCGCCCACGCGCTGGAATTATTTCATCCATTGACACAGTATGCAGCCGGCGTTCATCCGACCTCCGTGGTCGACGCGAGCGCACGGATTGGCGCTGGGGCGCACATTGGTCCATATGTGGTGGTCGGCGAGGGCGTTTCGATCGGGGCCAATGCCGTGCTGCTGGCGCACGTCGTCATTTATCGCGGGGCACAAATCGGAGACAATTTCTTTGCCCACGCGCACGCGATCGTGCGGGAGAATTGTCGCATCGGCAATAACGTGCTTTTGCAGAATGGGGTCGTGATTGGCGGAGATGGTTTTGGGTTTGCCAAGACCGCTGAAGGCAAGTGGCACAAGATTCCGCAGGCGGCCCCGGTGGTGATCGAGGATGATGTTGAGGTGCAGGCGAATTCGTGCATCGATCGGGCTAGCGTGGGCGAGACCAGGATTGGCCGCGGCGTGAAAATCGATAACCTGGTGCAAGTGGGGCATGGTTCGCATGTCGGCGAGGATGCGTTGTTGTGCTCACAGGTGGGGCTGGCGGGCTCCAGCAATATTGGAAATCGGGTGATCCTGACCGGACAGGTCGGCGTCGTGGGGCACTGCAAGGTCGGCGATGATGCCATCGTGACACCGCAGAGCGGGGTCGCAGGTGACATTCCAGCCGGGGCGCTAGTGAGTGGGGCGCCGGCCGTCGATCACAAGGCGTGGTTGAAGTATTCGGCCATCCTGCCGCGGCTGCCGGAGATCGCTCGGGCAGTGCGGGCGAGGAATCCAAAAGAGTAGATGAGACTCTGGAGAAACGGCGCCAATCGGCACGTTAGTAACTGGACTTGAGCGAACCCGCGATTGATGATTTTGCAATGCGGGATTTCTTTCTAAACACTCCATGGCCCGGAACGATCACTTGGGCCCTCCTTTACATCTCGGATTTCGTCCTGACCATCACTTGTGCTCGGCTTTATCGTCGGAATGTATCGGCGAAAATCGTCTTCGAGGGAAGCTTCGAACTTAATCCGTTCTTTCGTCGTGATGTCGACTCTATGAAATTGGTCAGTCCGCGTTTTCTACTCATGTTGATATTGAGTTCGACGTTGGTCTCGGTTTATTGGGCACTAACGGTGCCTGACTCGAAAAATCTCTACTCGTTTCTGCTCGGCGCTGCTGTGTGCGTCGAACTCGCAATTCATGTCCGACACCTTGGGAATCTCTATTTGTTCAGTTCAAAACTTACCGCCCGACAGCTTCGTGGGCGAATTGAATACGCGCGGCCCCTACTGCTACGTATGTCTTCCGTTCAAGTTATTGGTTTCGCAATCTTGTTCGCCGTCCTATTTGTCTTCACGCGAAATTGGTTCGTTGCTGGCGGTATGATTTCATGCCTCGTTTTGGGTTTGAAGCATTGGTACCTTGCAAACCGCGCTGCTCGAAATCAAGTCCCGAGTGCGGAGCAAGTGCCCGTAACCTAAGCCCGGCATGAGCCTAGACCACTCCGGTTGGAGGGGTATCTGATCTTCGATACTCTTCCGGCAATCCGCTTTCGATGACCTCCCGAACTTTTTCCATCAGGCAGTCGCGGCTGCCGAAATCCTTCGGCTCGATCGGCTGATGGAAAATCACCGTGACGCGCCCGGGTTTGATCGAGAATCGCTTCTTGGGCATGGCATAGTGCGTACCCACGATCGTCACCGGAATCACCGGAACGCCGCACTCCATCGCCAGATAAAACGGCCCTTTCTTGAAGGGGAGCAGCTTGCCGTCGAAGGAGCGTTTGCCTTCGACGTAGATGGTCATATTCAGTCCCTTCTGGATCACCTCTTTCGCGGCGTTGACGGCTTCGATCCCGGCATCGCGATTGCCGCGATCGACGGGAACCAGAGAGGCGAGGCGCATGGCCGGTCCGAGAATAGGAGTCTTGAATAATTCTTTTTTCACCATCACCGAGGTGCGGCGCGGGATCAGCGGAATCTGGATGGGGGGATCGAGATTCGATACGTGGTTGGTCATGAAGATGTAGCTGCGCGAGTGATCGAACTGATCGAGTCCGACGATGTCGACGCGCACGCCAGTCAGCCAGACTCCGGCGTAGGCTCCCCAGGTGAAGAGATGATAAAGCGGGCGAATGTCGTTGGCGAGGAACACGCAGCCAAAGCCGATGATCGCAGCCAAGGGCATGGCCAGCGCCCAGAACAACAGCATGATAGTAGTGCGGATCATTTGGCAGTCGCCTCTTCGGCGGGCTGGGCTTCTCCTTTGAGCCAGGCGGCGCGGCGGGAGTGCTGCTCGGGCGTGATCTGGTCTAAATCTTTAATTTCGTAAACCGTTTCCTCGCGCCCCCCAACTTTCCACTTGAGCTCGCGCTCCGCTTCACGGCGGGAACGAACCTTGACGACAACGGTATCGCCGGGCTTCATGCGCGCGAGCTGCTGCGTCGATTCCTCGCCCGCAGGTTTGCCCTGGAGTTCAACGATAGTTTCGCCGACGTGGAGACCGGCGCTTTCGGCCTCACTGCCTGGAGTTACGGCGACCACCATCATCGGCCCATCAAAATTGCGCGATGCGAGAAAACCGGGATCGGGCACGGTGGTCGTTTCCGGCACGGCCCGCAGGCCGACAGAGCGGAGGAAATCGTTCCAGGGAATTTCTTCGGTTCCCGAGACATACTTGGTAAAAAACCATCCAAGATCGGAGCGACTGACGGCTTCAGCCGCCTCGCGTACTCCGTTGGAGTCATCGAAGAAGCGATTCTTCTTCGCATAGTTGACGTTCATCCATTGCAGAAGTTCGCGCAGGGATGCGTGGCCGTGGCTGGCGTCGCGCAGGGCTAGATCGAGCATGACCCCGAGCAACTCTCCCTTGTTGTAATAGGAGACGCTGCGTTCGGGACGGCGATAGTAGCTGTAACCTTCAAGCCAGGCATCGAGGCTGGAATCTTCGGCGGACTGCGTGAGGTGTGCGGGGCGGCGCTCAAGGTCGGTAATTTGTTCGCCGATTTCGGCAAGGACCTGGCTCTCACCGATGAGGCCGGCGCGCAGCAGGATGAGTCCCTCGGCCGTGCTGGTGACGCCCTCGCTGAACCAGAGTGCGCGCGTGTTGTTGGCTTGGGTGTAGTCGATGGGCTCGAGGCCTTGCGGACGAATGCGCTTCACGTTCCACAGATGGAAAAATTCGTGGGCGGTGACGGCGTCGAAGGGATCAAGGCTCTGCTTGATTGAATCGGCGCTGAGTTCGATGGCGGTGGAGTAGGCGTGCTCCATGCCGCCTCCGCTGGGGCCGCGGGGAAAGTGATAGAAGAACGTATAAGTTTCGAAGGGGCGATCGTTCATCCAGGAGACGGCGGCGACGACGATCTTGTGCAGGTCGGCCACGATCTTCTCGGCGTCATAGTCTGCAGGATCGGCGTCGATGATCACGCGGAAGCGAGCGCCGGATTCCAGAAAATCGATCTCGTGGAAGTCGCCGATCTCGACGGGGGAATCGACCAAGCGATCGTAATTGTCGATCCGGAAATAAGAATCTCGCGCCTGGAATGGCATGGCAATCCTCCATCCACTGGGCAATTGAGTAAAGTGCAGCGTGAGGGGAGTGTCGCGAGCATCGACCGGGTACATCAGGATCTCCGCGAGATTGAAGAAAGCGTGGTACTGGTCGAGTTGGGCGCCGAAGGGGCCGGGCGAATCGGCGTAAATCTGATATTCGATGACTGCGCCATTCGCAGCGCCCTCGACCTGCCAGAGGCTGTCGCGCAGTTCGCGAACCGGCAGCGGCTTGCCGGAGCTGTCTTTGGCGCGGATCCAGTTGACGTACTGCGCGAAATCGCGAACCTGGTAGAGAGCATTCCAGACGGGAAGTTGGAGTTGGCGATCGGCGGCGCCTGGCGGAAGCTGAATTTGGACTTCGACCAGATGCTGCTCGGGATCGGCCAGCGAAACAGTATAGGCAGGACCCGTCGAGTCCTCCGCGAGGAGCGATGCCGCAAGGACTGCGATGCAGAGCATGAGGCGAGGAATCAAGAATTGGCAAAGCTTCCAGCGCTGCTTCGATTCGAAGGATTTCATTTGTGTGTCAGCTCGCGCAGGCGTGCCGGGAGTTTTTCATAAATGCCGCCGAATCCGCCGTTGGAAAGAATGGCCACGACGTCGCCCTTGCGCAATTCGGGGGCGATGGTCTGGACGATCGCGTCGGCGTCGTTCAAAAGGCGCGCGCGGCGCCCGTTTTGGGCGATTTCTGCCGCTAAGGCGGGCAGTTCGAGGCGCTCATTTTCAGGGACAGCTTCAGAGCGAAAGACGTCGGCGACCACAACTTCATCCGCTTGAGCGAGGCTGTGGGCGAGGTCGCTTTGCAGAACGCGGCGGCGGAGCGTGTTCGAGCGAGGCTCGAGAATCGCCCACAGCCGCGCTCCGGCATAGCGGGCGCGAAGAGCTTTCAAAGTTCCGGCAATCGCGGTGGGATGGTGGGCGAAGTCGTCGATGATAGTAATGCCATTCACTTGTGCCTTCACTTCGAGCCGCCGCTTCACGCTCTTGAAAGTCTTCAGTGCATCGCCGATCGCTTCTTTCGAAATGCCACAGTCAAAAGCAAGAGCTGCGGCCGCCGTCGCATTCCACACGTTGTATTCGCCGGCGAGCGCAAATTCGAGCTTGGCCCAGATCTGATCGTGGTGCAGGATAGTCCACGTGGTACGGTTGGGTTCCAGGCGCAAGTCGGTAATTTTCCAAGTTGCGTGCTGGCCCGATCCGTAGCGCTCCACGGGACAGAAGGCTTTGGCCAGACAGCGCTCCAGGCTTGGGCTTTGGGCGGTCGCTCCGATGACCGCGTCCCATGCGACGATGCGGCCACGGCGTGGAATCAGATTTACCAGGCGTTTGAACGCGGTCTCGACCGCCTCGAGATCTTTGTAGATATCGGCATGATCGAACTCGACCGACGTCAGAATAATGGCGTCCGGAAAGTAGTGAAGGAATTTCGGTCCCTTGTCGAAAAAGGCGGTATCGTACTCGTCGCCTTCGAGAATGAAATGTTTTCCAGCACCAAGATGAAAACTGGAACCGAAATTTTCGGCGATGCCTCCGATCAGAAACGAGGGATCGGCGCCGGCGACGTGAAAAATCCAGGAAAGCATGGACGTCGTGGTGGTTTTGCCGTGCGTCCCAGCTACAACCAAAACTTCTTTGCCGCGGAGGAATTCGTCGTGCAGGAGTTGCGGCAGTGAACAAAACGGGATGCGCTGATCGAGCACGTGCTCGAGCTCGACATTGCCCCGCGACATGGCGTTGCCGATCACCACGAGATCGGGGCGCGGCTCCAGATTCTTCGCGTCGAAGGGCTGGGCTACAGGAATGCGGAGTTCACGCAGGAAATCGGACATGGGGGGGTAGGCCGCGGCATCGGAGCCGGTCACGCGAAAGCCGCGCTGCTTGAGCATTCCCGCGAGCGACGCCATGGCCGTGCCGCAAATGCCGATCAGGTGAATGTGCTTGGGCTCGGTCATAAAAGCAAAAAAACACAAAAGGCATAAGGCACACGAAAGAAAACCCTACGTGCCCACCGCTGGCTCCAGAATTTGCAGGCTGATTCGATCTTGTCTTACCGATAGCTTTGCTCGCACGCCGAAGGGCAGCGTGAGGTTTCCGGAAGACACGTGGCCGGAGCGCACACCATAGGCCACGGGCACGTTGAGGTCTCGGACGATTCGCTCGATGACTTCCTGCAGCGTGTATCCCTGATTTGCGGCTTGAACGCAGTCGAGCATTTCGCCGAAGACCATGCCGCGAACAGAGTCCAGTTGTCCGGCCAGCTTGAGTTGCATCAGCATGCGGTCAATCTGATACGGTTTGGCACCAACATCTTCGAGAAACAGAATGGCGCCTTCGGTTTTGATGCCGTAGGGGGTGCCGAGCGAGGCCACCAGGATGGAGAGGCATCCACCATAGAGGATACCCTCGCCTTCACCGTCCACCAGGGCAGCGACGTCATGGTTCAGCGGCACATCCCACGCCGTCAAAGCCGACACTGCAGATTGCCAGGCCGCCATTTCGACTCCGTTTTCATGAGCCCAATCCTTGGCGGCCATGGGCCCGTGGAAAGTGACGAGGCCGGTGGCGTCGGTGATGCAGGTCAGCAGGGTCGTGATATCGCTGTATCCCACGAAAATTTTGGGATGCCCCTTGATGATTGCGAAATCGAGTTCATGGAGCAGGTAATTCGCGCCGTAGCCGCCGCGGGCACAAAGGATGGCGCGAATCTCCTCGCGCTCGAACATCTGCTCCAACTCGCGGGCGCGGCGCTGCGGCGATCCGGCAAAGTAGAGATCGCGCTCGAAGATTGAGTCAAAGTAAAACGGCCGATAGCCGGCGCGGCGCAAGGCTTCGCAACCGGAGTCCAGTTCCGCTTTATTCACGTTGCTGGCAGGAGCAACGATGCCGACCATGTCGCCGGGGCGAAGGGCGGAAGGCTTGACGGGTTGGAAGTCGGAAAGCGGCATGTTTGATCGCGGGCGCGATTGAATGCGCGTCAGCCGAGAAAAAATTCTCCCCGGCACACCAAGAGCGCAGGGCCCCGCAAAAGAATACTACTTCCTTCCTGGCGCACCGTCTGCGTACCGCCGGGGGCATGAACCGCGACCGGCGACGCGACGCGGCCGGTCGCCAGTGCCGCCGCAGCCGATGCGCACGAGCCGGTGCCGGAGGACTGCGTTTCGCCCACGCCGCGCTCGAAGAAATGAGAACGTAGGTCGTGCTTGCCATCGACGGCCACAAATTCCACATTCACTCCATGCTTGAACTGCGCCGAGCGCTGGATTTCAGCGGCTTGCATTTGCCAGTCTGAAGGAAACTCCGCCACGAACACCACGTAATGCGGATTGCCCATGGAAACCGGAACGCCCCGGAAGTCTCCCATTCTCGTCTTTATCGCCAGTTCCCTTTCCACCGTGGCGGCGCCCATGTCCATCTCAAACTCATATTCCCAATCGTGGCGCGAGGTCAGCACGCAGGTCTTCAGGCCGGCCCCGGTTTGAATCGTGATTTTTTCTTTGCCTTGTTCGGAGCATAATAACGCGGCGACGCAGCGGGTGCCGTTCCCGGAAATTTCAGCGTCAGAGCCATCGGCATTGATGAGTCGAATTTCAACATCCGCATTTGGATGAGCAATCATCCATTCGACGCCATCGGCACCCACGCCCTGGTGGCGATCACAGAGGCGCTGCGTGAGCGGGTGAATTTTCGCAAGAGCGGGCGCGGCCGAGATATCGATGAGCAAGAAATCGTTCCCGCAGGCGCTGGCTTTCACAAAAGGAATGGTGCGCACGCCGGAGTTCACTCTCGCTCCACGCAGCCGAGAGACGCGGCGCTTTCTGGAAAAGTCGCAACGTCCGGTTGCCGAAAGAGTGCGCTATGCGTGCACTTGCAGCAATGTGTCTTGTCGAGAAGATGCTCCCAGCTCATGACCGATTTTTGGCGCTTCACTTTTTCCGGATGGCCGGATTTTATCACCCGAGCGCCGCCAAGCCGCATTTACCGGGCTGATTACCGCGCCTGATAGAGAATGGCGGGCGCCTGTCCGCTAACGTGAATTTCGACCAGGGCGCGCAGATGCTGGTTGTGCACGGCCCGCCACACGGGATCGCCCTCGAAAGCGAGGACGTAATCGGAGTATTGCGCGGGATGGGCTAGAGCCCGCTCCCAGAGTCCTTGGGGATCAGTGGGCTGTTTCCAGACGCGATGGTTGCCTTCGTTGATGGTGCGCTTCAGCGGAATGCCGGCCCGCTCGAGTGCGCCAACGTGATCGCCCAGGTACATGAGAATGGTTGAGTTTGGAGGAAGAGTCTGCAGCAAGCGGGCAAGCTCCAACTCAAGCTGGGTGCGGGTGCGCATGTTCATCTGCGCTTCCTTCAAGCAGATGGGAGTGGCATGCCAGACGCTTGCATAGCTGGCAACGAGCAATGCAAAGACCCCAACTATGCAACCAACGCGGAGGTGGCGATTCCAGGCGTGGGAGCGAACAACGATCCAGACAACAACAGCCAGCGCAACGGCGAACGCCGGGAGGAGATGCAATCCGTAGCGCACATTGTAATGCGAGAAGGGCCACCACGCAGGCACAAAGATGGGAACTCCGCCATAGGCTATCGAGAGCGCGTAGAACGGCACGGGCACGAGGAGAAATAGCAACGATAGCCAAGCACGCGCTGCAGATGCGCTGGTGCCATAGAGGATTAGCCCCGCTGCGGCTATGAGGGCGAGCAAAAGCCATACTCGCTGCAGCCACTGGTTCTGCGCGAGGTTAGATTCCGCGGCTTTCAGGAAATACAGGCCGGCAACAAAGGGGTGGCCACTACCGGGGTGTCCGGGATTGCCCGCACTCTGCGTTTTGCGCTCAATGGCTTTGGCCGAGTAGGGGCCGTTTTCGAATTCGAGCGGGTTGCGATAGACGATTCCGTTGTAGGCGAGCCAGAGGGCAGGCGCAGTGACGGCGATCAGGACGAACTTAATCACGGCCGCGGGGGCTGACACGCGGTTGGACCGAGCTTCGCTTGCGCCCTGTGGCGTGCCCCTAACAGCGGCCCGATGGGCCAGTCCGTACTCAAGCAGAACAACTCCCACCATTGCTGCTGCCAGAAACCATCCGTCGTAACGCGTCAGGGAGGCGGCAGCGAGGCAAAAGCCGCACTTGGTGAGGGCCTTTGTGCCTCCGCGAATATATTCTGCGAAGTAGACCACCACCCAGATGAAGAATCCGAGGTACAGCGATTCGCCCATGGCAGTGGCCTGCATGTAGATGAGATTGGGATTGGCGGCAAAGATGATGGCGGCCGTCCAGGCCGCGATGCGGGCGGAAGCATCGGGCATGGGGCTGCGCGACAAAACTCCACGTACCAGGCGGAAGATCCCGATCACGCTAAAAACATAAGCGGCCATGGAAGGGATCGAGCCGCCGGCGCCGCTTTGCCACATTCGATTTAAAATCAGGAACGGAATCATGAGCAGGTGTGGAAGGGGCAGCCACACCGTGCCGAGTTGCAGCAAGCCGGGAGTTTTCGAATCGAAGACGCGGCGGGCGATGTTGATATGGGCAATAGCATCGCCGTAAAGAAGGATTTCCCCGCTACGGAAGAAGAAGAGAAATGAGAAAACCGATACGCAAGTCGCCAGAAAGATCAGCAGGTTGACGTCGGAGTCTGGCGAGCTAGCGGCGGCGTTCTCGGGCTTTCGCATGGGATTGAGCAGGATGCCAGGTGCCAGGTCTTGGGACGCAGGTCTCAGGACTTCGATGCCGGCCAATTCTAAGACTTAAGGAACCTCTGATTAAGTCCTGTTTTGAAAGGGCGCGGCTTTAGACGCGCCGTAACTTGCGCAAAATGAACTGGGCTTTAGCCCCCCAGGGAACGCTTCTCGCACTTAATCAGACTTTCCCCAACACCCAGGACCTAACCGCCCGAGACCCAACACCGCTTTCCGAGATCATTCCAGGTGAGTCAGTTCACGAAAGACCTGAAAGCGCTCTTCGATCTTATCCCGTGACAAGGATTGAAGGCGCTCGGTACCGAAGCGCTCGACCGCGAACGAACCCATCACGCCCCCATAAAACAATGCACGCTTGAGAACTTCGCGGTTCAGGTCTGGCTGCGAGGCCACGTAGCCCATAAATCCTCCAGCGAAAGAATCTCCGGCGCCCGTGGGATCTTTGACCTCTTCAATCGGCAGGGCAGGAGCACGAAAAGGGTGGCGGCCAACTCCAAAAGAGCCTTCGCGGAAAAAGATGGTCGCGCCATATTCGCCGTGCTTGATGACCAAGGCTTGCGGCCCCATAGCTAGAACTTTTTGTGCGGCTCGCGGCAGGTTGGTCTCGTGCGCCAGCATCTTGGCTTCCGTGTCGTTGATCAGCAGGACGTTCACAAGCTTGAGGGTTTCGGCAAGTTCCTTGGGCGTGCGATTGATCCAATAATTCATGGTGTCGCAACCGGTCAGACGGACGCCGTTCATATGGCGGCGTACATCGGCTTGCAATGTCGGCTGGATGTTGGCGAGAAAAAGGAAATCGGTGTCTTCGTATTCTTTGGGAATGCGAGGCTGGAACGTTTCGAAGACGTTGAGGTCGGTGTAATCAGTTTTCGCCTCGTTGAGATTGTCGGTGTACGACCCGCCCCAGCGGAACGTCTTTCCCTGGGCACGCTCCAGGCCGCGTATGTCGATGTTGTGATCGCGAAAGATTTTTTCCTGTTCGGGGCCGAAGTCCTCACCCACGACGGCCACTATTCGCACCTGGGTGAAGTAGCTGGCGGCGAGGGCAAAGTAAGTGCCTGCGCCGCCGAGAATGTTTTTCACGCTGCCCGAGGGCGAGGTGACGTCATCAAACGCTACGGAACCGACTACCAGTATGCTCATGCAGACTCTTGTGTACGATTTGGTCAGTAGTGATCAGTGGTCGGTGATCCGTGACTAAGCTCTCATCACTGACCACGAATCACTAGCCACTTTTCTTTAGATATTTTCCAATAATCAGATTTAATTTCTTCTTAGTGGCCGCAGGAATCTTCTTGGGATCCGTCAGGAGCGCGTGGGCCAGGGCCGAGCCGCATTTGCAAGAGCGGCCGGCAGGCATGCTGGAGACCGTCTGGCGCACGACTTTACAAGCATTCTCCGCATTCTTGTTGAGCACCGCAACGATCTGCTCTACCGTCACCGAGTCGTGATGCGGGTGCCAGCAATCGTAATCGGTCACCATGGCGACGGTGACATAGCAGAGTTCGGCCTCGCGGGCCAGCTTCGCTTCCTGCAGATTGGTCATGCCGATCACATCCATGCCCCAACCGCGATAGACGTTCGATTCGGCCCGGGTGGAAAATTGCGGCCCTTCCATGCAGAGGTAGGTGCCTCCTGGCTTGCCGACGACGCCAACTTTCCGGCACGAAGACGCGACCACGCTTGCGAGTTCAGCGCAGACGGGATCGGCAAACGCGACGTGCGCAACCACCCCATTCCCAAAGAAAGTATCCACGCGATGGCGGGTGCGGTCGAAAAATTGATCGGGGATGACGAATTCCAGCGGTTTGTGCTCTTCTTTGAGCGATCCCACGGCGGAAATCGAGACGATGCGCTCAACCCCGAGTTGCTTGAAACCGTGAATGTTAGCGCGGAAGTTCAGTTCGCTGGGAAGGATGCGGTGGACACGGCCGTGACGCGCCAGAAATGCGACTTTGCGCCCTTCCAGTGTGCCGCAAACATACGCATCGGAGGGCGCGCCGAATGGCGTTCTCAGCCGCACTTCCTTGATTTTCGTCAGCCCGGGCATCGCGTAGAGCCCGCTGCCGCCAATGATTCCGATCTCTGCCTGTGGCAATCATCCTCCAGAATGGTTGCACCCCGTCAAATCAAACCTGTGATTATACAAGACCAGGATTAGCGAAACTCTGATTAAGTCCCGTTTTGAAAGGGCGCGGCTTTAGACGCGCCGTAACTTGAGCACAATGAACCGGGCTTTAGCCCGCAGGGGACGCTCCCGGACTTAATCAGAGTTTCCTTAGCGGTTGTCGCGCAGGGGCCCATGCCAGCGGCGCTACAATTTCACAGATGAGGTTTGTAATCGCACTCTGCCTGTTGCTGTGGGGATCTGCGTCAGCACAGAAAGCCCCGCCCGCGCCCGAGCCAAAATCGGTCACGGTGCCGGCCACGATCGATCACAATCGTGTGGTCATCGATGCCGACATTCTCTTACCCAACAACACGTGGCAGAGCATTCACGCCTGGGTGGACAACGGCAATCCCGATCTGTATTTGTCGCGCCGCGTGGCGACGCTGCTTCGACTGCCGGTCACTTGTGGCGATCAAGAATGCTCAGCGCCGCCGCCGCGCGAAATCGCCGTAGGCGGAATGCTCATTCCGCTGACCGGAATCCAAGAGGCAAAGATTCCCCTGCGGCCCGTGAACGACGCCGCAGTGCTGGCTGCCGGCATGAACGTGGAAATCAATCTTCCGGCGAGTGTGCTCCGCCATTATGACCTGCTCATTGATTTTCCGGAACACAAGTTTTCCATCGCTTTGCCGGGGACGCTTCATTTCTATGGATCATCAGCGAAAGTGCTGATCAACCCGCAGAACGGGCTGATCCAGGTTCCCAGCAAAATTGAAAATAAGAAATACAATCTGGCCCTCGATCTAGGCTCGTCCACCAGCTTTCTCGACGAAGACTTATTTAGTGCGCTGGCAGCAGCGCATCCGGACTGGCCGCATATGACAGGCGCGGTCGGTCCGGCCAATATGTGGGGCGCCGACGGGGAGACGAAATGGAAACTGATGCGCGTCGACCGGGTGCAGTATGGGCCGTTGTTTTTGACCGACGTTCCTATAGTTGCGCTGCCCAGCGCGACCATGGATTTTTTTAAGAAGCGCGCAGGCATGCCCACGGCCGGGCTGATTGGTTCCGACGAGCTGTTGAATTACCGGGTTGGGTTGGACTATGGGCATTCTCTGGTGTACTTCGACATCGGAAGAACGTTTGAGTTTCCGGAATTCGATGTAGTTGGCCTGGTGTTGCGCCCCGAGAACGACGGAGACTATACGATCCTGGGCGTGGCGGATATGGACGGCAAGCCTTCAGTGCCCACCGGACCAAACGGCGTGCAGACCGGAGACCACTTGGAAGCAGTCAACGGAATTCCGGTGCACGGAACGACGATGGGTCAAGTCTGGTCAATGCTTGGCGGCACTCCCGGACAGGAACGCGAGCTCACCATCGAGCGCGCAGGAAAACGGTTCCCGGTAACGGCCGCAGTGCAGCATTTCCTGGCAGAAGCGCCCGACGAAAAGGGGAAGCGGAAGTAGGTCGCAATCGGCTGAAACGTGCGCACCTGGCGCCGCGCCGAGGGGCCTGTCGGAGTCACGGCTTGACGTCAGCCAGCGAACCGAAGACTTCGTGCTCCAACGTTGCCGTGGTTTCAGCGTCGAGGCTTTCGCTCACCAATACCGTATCGCCATGCTGCTCGACTACGACCGCGCCGTCTTCGGTATTCCAGCAGTGGCGTCCCTTCAACGAGGGAGGAGATTTCTCGTTTCCCGGCGCGGCGTCTTGTACGACCGGTTGAATCGCGGCGGAATTCCCGGTTTCGTTCACTTGTTGGTAGCGCTGCTTCAGGGATTCGGCGTAGATTCCCGCGAACTCCATGGCAGCTGCGGGACCGGACCAGCGGGACACATAAAGCAAGCCCAGAGGCGCATTCGGCGAGGGCGACACATCGTCACGGGCCTTCGGCTTGGCCGCATAGTAGTAGCCTCCGCGCCATTCTGGGTACATGCGCTTGGAGACCGGTCTGCCCGCGTATTGATCCATGAGAACGGCCACGTCGAATTCACCCATCGCGCCGATATCGAACTTCTGGTAGTCCTTGAAATCGTGCTTGAAATCGGGCACGCGCATGGGCTCGATCTTTTCGCCGGAGAGATACATCTCGGGCTGCATGATCTGGCGCGTGGTATGGGGAGGGTTGCGCAAAACACCATCGAAAGCCCGGTCTTTCCCGCCGGCCTGCATCACCTTGATCACGAAATCCATCCCGTAGCTGTACGGAAACGTCAGCGACTCCTTCATGAAGATGGGCGCGCTGTTGAAAACTTTCGTTCCGGCAGTGCCGGTCAAGGTCTCCTCTTCCATGGCTCCGACCAGGGCTGGCGAGTTGGTGATCGTATGCCCAGTCGGCGCGATCGCATATTGAAACATCATGGCTTGGGCCTGGCCTTCGATGACGGCCTCGCGCGCATCGTCGCTTTCGTCGTTCTCAATGTCCTCGGGCGTAGGATCGTGTTTGATTTCCGCCAGATCTTTGTCGCCTTTCTTCATCCATTTCTGCAGGCCGACGTCCTGATCCTGCAGGGCGTGGGTGAGCTCGTGGGCCATTACCGGCTCTTGCTCTTCCATCGGAACCCAGTCCAGCAGGTTGACCGTTTTGGTTTTGGGGTCGTAGTAGCCTGCGACTTCCTCTTTCAGCAGCGCCACCAGAAAAGTTTCGAGATCGAAGTTGCGCGGAAGCAGGCCGAATTTCTTCAGCACGAGTTCGGAACGGCGCAGGCGCTGTGTGTCTTCGTCGTTGAGATGCTTGGTCAGGTACGACTCTACTTCTTCGCGGCTGGTGAGCTTCCGCTTCACTTCTCTCTTGATCGGCAGGCCGGTTTGCTTGCTGTCGAATTGCAAAATCTCGTCGACCGAGTGGAAGAGTTCTTCGGCCTGCCGCGGAGTGATCTTGACCTCGCTCTGCGGAGGTGGCTGGGCCGGGGGCACAGGCTTGGCCGGTTCCTGCTGCGATTGCGCGGCCGGTGGATTTGAGGCCTGCGGATTTTGTGAGGCCGCAAGATAAGGCCCTAGGGCGGCACACAGCACGACCATCAATAGCAACCGCAGGGGGCGTCGGAGAGGCTTTTCAACGCTATTCATTAAGCTTGTAGTCTATACGTTCTCTATACTTTCTCTCCATGAGCCCTGGCAATGTAAATCTATGGACTTCGCCGGACCACGTCCGGGACTACCTGGGGCGCGCCGACCAGATTTCCCACCGTACCGAAGGCGAGGCGGCGCTGCTGGAGTTTATTCCGACGACCACGCGGCGAATTCTCGATCTTGGAACCGGAGACGGTCGGCTCCTGGCTCTGGCGCGCCGTGCCCACCCGCTGACGGAAGCCGTCGCCATAGATTTCTCCCCAGCCATGCTGGAAGCGGCGCGCCAGCGCTTTGCCGGCGATTCACGGGTGCAAGTCATGGCTCATAATCTGGACTCTTCCCTGCCCAGCTTGGGCCAGTTCGACGCGGTGATTTCCAGCTTTGCCATTCACCATCTGGTGCATGAGCGCAAGCGGGAGTTGTATGAGGAGATCTACAGGGTGCTCTCGCCGGGCGGAGTGTTTTGCAATTTAGAGCACGTCTCCTCGCCTTCGCAGCGACTGCATGAGGAGTTCCTGCAGCGCATCGGATTTACGCTGGAAACGGAGGATCCGTCGAACAAGCTACTGGATGTTGAGACCCAACTGCGCTGGCTGCGGGAGATTGGATTGGTCGACGTGGATTGCCACTGGAAGTGGCGGGAACTGGCGATAATGGCAGGCAGGCGGTTGTAACCTACGGCTGTCATCCTGAGGAGGACGAAAAAGCCCTCCGAAGGACGATATACGATTGTTCAGCAGAGCACCACCGCAAACGAGATCATTATGGCCTCATGCCCCGTCAACTTGCCTTCGCAGAGCATCCAGGCTTTCGGCAAGGGCCTTCGCGCCGGCTTCGCTGCCAATCAGGATGACAAGTTTACTGGGCGCACGCGATTTTAACGCACGATCTGAAGCGCCACCCACTCCCCTGCTTCCTTCGTACCCAGCGAGCCACCAATGTCCTGCGTGGTTTTCTTCTGCCGGACCGCTTCCAGCACGGCGGCTTCGATCTTGTCAGCCTCTTTCGCGAACCCCAAATGCCGCAGCATCATCGCAGCTGTGAGAATCGCGCCGAAAGGATTCGCCTGATTCTTGCCCCCGATCGGCGGGGCCGAACCGTGCACCGGTTCGAACATCGAAGTCCGTCCGGGATGAATGTTGCCGCTGGCCGCCATGCCAAGACCTCCCTGCAGGCCGGCGGCGAGGTCGGTGATAATGTCGCCGAACATATTGTTGGTGACGATAACGTCGAACTGACGTGGGTCGCGAACCATTTGCATGCAGAGCGCGTCGACGTACATGTGCTGTGCGGTAATTTTCGGATGCTCGGTCCTGACCTCTTTGAAAACGCGCTGCCATAGGCCCCCGGCGTGGGTCATGGCATTGGATTTGTCGCACATCAAGACTTTGCTGCGTGGCGAGCCGTCGAGCTTTGTGTGGCTGGTGCAATATTCGAATGCGTAGCGGATAATGCGCTCCACTCCTTTGCGCGTGTTGATATCTTCCTGCGTGGCGATTTCGTCAGGCGTTCCCTGCTTGAAAACGCCACCGGCATCGGTGTAGACGCCTTCGGTATTTTCCCTGAGCACCACGAAATCCACGTCTTTGGGCTCAACTCCTTTCAAAGGGCAGAGTGCCGCATCCAGCAGCCGGACCGGGCGGACGTTGGCGTAGAGGTCCATCTTAAAGCGCATGCCAAGCAGAATCTCTTTGGCATGGATGTTGGTTTTGACCCGGGGATCGCCGAAAGCCCCGACCAAAATAGCGTCGAAATCGCGGGCGAGCATGGCGAATCCGTCAGGAGGAACCGTGGTGTGGTCGCGGAGATAACGGTCGGCTCCCCAGTCGAGTTCGGTCAGCGCGACCTCGGCTCCCGATGCCCGGATGATTTTGACTGCCTGGGGAATCACCTCTTTGCCGATGCCGTCGCCGGGTATGACGGCGATGCGCTTGGAGCCTCCAGTTTTCGAGTCCACGGCTGGAACGTTACCACAATCGCTATAATCGAATACAAGTATGGGTCTTACAGCACTTCAGGAGCACGGCCGAGGACTGAGCGCCAGCGTGGGCGAGTACCGCGGCGCGACGACCGCCGCGCGCTTCACCGATCCGCAGGCTGAGTTCGCTGCCCTGCGCGTGGCTTGCGGCGTCTACGATCTCGGCTATCGCGGCAAGATTTTGCTCACCGGTGCAGATCGCGTGCGCTGGCTGAATGGCATGGTTACGAATAATATCCGCGACCTGGCCATTGGACACGGGGCCTACGCGTTTCTGCTCAATCCCCAAGGGCACATTCTCGGTGATCTATGTGCGTATAACCGCGGCGAGTCGCTTCTGGTCGATACCGACTGCAGCCAGGTCGAGAAGATTCTCGCCTCCTTCGATCACTACATCATCATGGACGATGTGGAGGTCAAGAATCTCAGCCAGGAACTTACTGCACTGGGGATTGCGGGGCCAAAGGCGCGGGAGGTGCTGTGCGCGGCGCATGTGCAGATTCCCGAACTGCAAGCCTTGCAACTTCACAACGTGCAGTGCGATTGCGAGTGTGGCTGCGTGAATTGCACCATCGTCCGCGGCGACAATGTCGTGTCCGAGTCTTACGAGATCTGGCTGGCGCCTGCGCACGTGCAGCCGCTTTGGGATGCGCTGGTGAAGGCTGGAGCCACTCCCGTAGGTTCGGAGGCGCTGGAATTGCAGCGCATCGTCTCCGGAATCCCGCTCTATGGAGTGGACATCCGGGAGCGCGATCTGCCGCAAGAAACCGAGCAGGCTCGAGCCTTGAACTTCAATAAGGGTTGCTACGTCGGGCAGGAGATTGTAGAGAGAATTCGTTCGCGAGGAGCGGTGCACCGGAAATTTTCCGGATTCGTTGCCGAGGGTGCGGCCGGAATTGCGCCGGGCAACAAGATCATGGCCGGCGAGAAGGAAGTCGGTGAGATTACGAGTGCTGCCCACCTACAATTCCCGGCTGGCGAAAAATCCGTGGCTCTGGGCTATATTCGACGCGAAATCGGGACGCCCGGCCGAGAGGTCGCTATTGGCGCCGCCAAAGCCAGCGTCGTTCAACTGCCCGAGGGATTGGTTACCGACTCCGAAAAGGCCTTGGAGCAGCGCCCGGCGCAGCCGGTAAATTCGTGACTGAAAAGATCTCTGTATTCGAGGGGAAAGTTTATGGCTGAGAAAAAACAGGAACAATCCAGTTTCACGGTAACGGACCGGCGTTTGTTCACGCCCGATGGCGAGTTGCGTTCGGAAGCGCACGAGGAGAGCGAGCCACCCAAGCAACCTGCGTCGCCGCCGAAGGCTGCCGCTGCCGCCGAAACCACCCCCGCGGCAGTGCCCATGGAAAATCCGCAGGACCGCGATATGCCCACGCCACCCACCAGCGCAGAGCAGGAGGCCCAGGCGGCAGCCTATAAGCAGTCGGCAAAGGATCTGGATGCGCAAGTCGAGATCAGCGGGCATTCGGCCAAGGAATTTGAGATCACTTTCGAGCGCTTCCTGGCTTCGCTTTATATGACTGCCATGCTGCAACTGGGCTTGATGCGGCAACAAGGCGAGCAGCCGCGGGTGGACATTATCGGCGCGCGCCAGACCATCGATACGCTCAGCCTTATGTCGGAAAAAACCAAGGGCAATCTCACGCCAGCCGAAGAAAACTTCCTGCAGAACAGCCTGTACGAGCTGCGTATGGCGTACGTCGAAGTTACCAATGCGCTGGCGCGTCCGCCGCAGCCTGGGCCCGCGACGGGAACGACCGGAAGATGAAAGCAACCTTGACCGTGTTAGGCAGTGGGACGTCGATGGGCGTGCCCACGTTGGGATGCGACTGTGATGTCTGCCACTCCACCGATCCGCGCGACCGGCGCACCCGCCCCTCGATCATGCTGGAGTATGCCGGAAAAGTTGTTCTCATCGACACCACGCCCGACTTCTACGCCCAGGCCGTGCGCGAGAAAATTGCGCAGGTCGACGCGGTGTTCTACACCCACACGCACGCGGACCACATTCTAGGGATCGATGACCTGCGTCCCTTGAGTTACCGGCATAAGCCGGACAAGCTTCCCCTGTATGCGCGCCCCGATGCAGCTGCCTTTCTGCGGCGGATGTTTGCCTACATTTTTGACGCGGATTACAAATTCGGCGGGCTGCCGTTGCTGGAACTGAAACCCATCGATGGGCCCGTGGACGTCTTCGGAGTGCGCTTCGAGCCGGTCACGCTGATTCATGGCGAGGCCCAGATTTACGGCTACCGCTTCGGCTCGGCCGCGTACCTGACCGATCACAGCGAAATTCCCGAGTCGTCGCTGCACCAACTGGAAGGGCTCGACATTCTGTTTCTCGATGCGTTGCGCCATAAACCGCACCCCACCCATTCCACGGTGAAGAATTCGCTGGCTATCGTGGACCGTTTGAAGCCGAAACGGGCGTTTTTTACGCACATCTGCCACGATCTGGCGCACGAGGCGACAAATACTACGTTGCCGAAACACGTTCGCCTCTCGTATGACGGCATGAAGCTCGAGTTCGAGATCTGATCGCGGCTTTTTTGTTTATTGATTGCTGATTGAGAGCGTTCTGCTCTGAATCAGCAATCAACCAGCAACAATTTCTGATGCGTGTCTTTCACAAGCTCGCGGATGTCCCTGCCGACTTCGGCCCCACCTTCCTCAGCGTGGGAAATTTCGACGGTGTACACCGGGCGCACGCGCATGTGTTGAAAGAGATTGTTTCGCGGGCGCGAGCGGGCGGCGGTAAAGCGGTCGCGATCACATTCGAGCCGCATCCCGCACGAATTTTGAAACCCGAGGCTGGACTCAAGCTGCTCACACCGTTGCCGGAGAAGCTGCGCTGGCTCCAGGACACGGGAATCGATGCCGTGCTGCTGCTTCCTTTCGGACGCGATCTTTCCCTGATGACACCGCGGCAGTTTGCCGAGCGCATCCTCAAAAAGAAGCTGCATGCCCGGGAACTCCATGAGGGATTCAACTTCCGCTTCGGACACAAAGCTGCCGGCGACGTAAACCAGTTGGCGGAGTTTGGCCGCGAGATGGGATTTGAAGTCAAGGTCTATCCGGAGATGACCTTGCGCGGCGAGACCGTTTCCAGCACCCAGATTCGCAGGCTGGTCGCTGCCGGGCGCGTCAGCCGCGCTCGCCATCTACTGGGACGCACGTTTTGCATCCTGGGAACGCCGGGACGTGGCCGCGGCTACGGATCGAAATACACCGTCCCAACGATTAATCTGGCCCGCTACGAAGAGCTTGTGCCCCAGGACGGCGTCTATATCACCTGGACTCGCGTGGGCACCGAGCGCTTTGATTCAGTTACGAATGTGGGCAATCGCCCCACGTTTGGGACGGAACTGTTTGCCATCGAAACCCACCTGCTCAATTTTCATCCCATTGAATTGACACCCGAGACGGAAGTGGAGATCTGTTTTCTCGTGCGGCTGCGCGATGAGATTAAATTTCCCTCCGTGGAAGCGCTGCGTGAGCAGATTGCCCGCGATGTGAAGAAGGCACGCAGGTATTTTCATCTGCTGGAAAAAACTAAGCCCTCATAGCGCCCAAATGGCAACTTGAGAAATTGAGTAATTAAGTAATTGGGAAATTGAGTGATTGAGTAAGTCGAGAACCGATCGCCGAATTCCAATTCCCCAATTACTCAATATTCGCCAGGACGCCGCGCTACGGTTCCTCGATCTTCACTCCCAGCCACAGTAGGCCTGCCAACAGAGAGAGTCCCGCAGTCAGCGTCAATGCGGTCTCCCAGCCAATGCGCGCGGCTAGCCAGGGGGTCAGCGCGGGCGAAATCATGCCGCCGAGGTTGCTGCCGAAGTTCATGGTGCCTCCGGCGATGCCGCTGCGCTCGCCCGCCAACTGCGTCATCGTCGCCCAAAAAGGACCTTCGGTGCAGATGACCAGCACCGTGCAGACGGTCAGTGCAGCAACTGCTATCTTTGGGCTGGACGTGCGTGCTCCCATAACAAGGAAGATTGCCCCCGCGCCCAAGGCCACAAGTGGCAGGCTGCGCCGCCCCCAGGTCGCGCCCCAGCGGGTCACAGCAAAGTCCGACAGCACTCCCCCCAGCGGAATGGCAAAAATCGTCGCCAGCCAGGGCAAGGCCGTGAAGCTGGCGGCCTGCAGCACAGCGAAATGGCGGACTTGCACCAGATACAGATAGAACCAGAAGATGAAAATGTAGCCGAGGTATCCCTGCAGCAGATAGCTGCTGAACAAGAACCAGAAGCTCGACGAGCGCAAGGGGCTAGCCTGCGGCGAACTGGTCGCAGCAGCAAGAGGCACGGATTTTCTGGCATGGTGCTCGTGCGGCGCGAGAAACCACCACAACAATCCTGCCGCGGCACTGAGACTGGCAGCAACGCACAACGCAGTTCGCCATCCATAGCGACTGGTGATCGGGGCCAGAAGCAACGGGGTTAGCGCCGATCCCACGCCCACGCTGACCAAAACCAGACTATTCGCGCGCGCCTGTAACCGGGCGGGAATAGTGACCGCAATCGTTCTGCCCGAGGTGGGATAGGTGGGCGCGGCGAATACTCCGAACAAGCCGCGGATCAACCAGAATTGCGGGATCACAAACGCCAGACCGAAGCCGTGCCATCCCACGAGCGCGGTGAGCAGCGTGAGCAGAGTAAATCCGCCGCACAGCACGAGGAAAATGCGGCGCGCGCTCACACGGTCCGCTAATCCTCCTGAGGGGACTTGAAACGCGGTATAACCCACTAGGAACGCGCTGAAGACCGTACCCATCTGCGTTTGCGTCAGGCCGAAGTCGCTCATGATTCCAGGAGCGACGACCGTGATGGCAACCCGGCAGACGTATCCCGCTGAAGCCGCCGCCAGCAGCAGCAAGACCAGCCGCCGGCCGCCAGCAGCCGACGATGCGTTCATGGAAGGGGCTTGTGGAATATGAGCTCCGAATGTCCCGCGACGATGTAGTTGGTGAGTTCGCCCACGAACTGGTATCCGCACTGGCGATAAAAGTGTTGCGCCCGCAGGTTGAAAGAAGAAACCAGCAGGAAGAGGTGGCCGCGGTCGGCAAAACGCTGCTCGGCGAAGGCCATCAGTTGCGATCCCACGCGCCGGCCTTGCGCTTCGGGGACAACCGCGATCGCGGAGATGTAGGGTGAGCCCGCGAACCCGTAAGGGGCGAGCAGGATGAAGCCCTGCGCCTGGCCTTTCTCATCGCGAGCGATGAAGAGTTCGCCTCCGGGGCGATGCAGCACGGCGCGGCAGCCCTCCAAATCGCGGCGCAATGTGGTCCAGGGCTGGCTGCTAGCCATGAGCCGGGCGCACCACTCGCGCTCGGATTCCGTTGCGGGCCCGATGTGAATTGCAGTCATGAATCGTGGCGGCGACCAGCGATCGTAGCAGCATGCCCGCGGCATCGCCAAGCGGCCCGGGTGGGTTTCAAGTGCGATGGTTCACGCTCCTGACGCGGATGCGGTCGGCTGACTGGTTCGGCGTTTTAGGCGGTGCGGACTTCAGGTTGAGTGGCGGCTTTTTCTTGGTAAGATCTACTGCTGGTGGGACGGGGCGGACGGATGCGTCCGGCGCTACGTGGGCTGTGCCTGTGGGGGTGACTTGGACTTTAGGTTGGGCTACGGAGTGGGCTGGGATGAGGCCGGCAGCTTTGGCGCGGGCGTAGGACTCGACGTCGGGGTAGCCGAAGTATTCGGCGACGATTTGTTCGTAGGTCTTGCCGGAGCGGAGGGGATCGGGGCGGCGCCGGGGCGGGGCGGTGGGCGGAGCGGCGGAGGATTCGTGGATGGTGAGGTCATCTTCGAGAGCGGCCGGGGCTGCAGAGGGCACGGCCGCTGCGCGGCCGGCGTCCGTCTCTCCACTGCGGCCGGGACGGCCGGGGGCGTCCGTCCCTCCGCTGGCTGTGTCGGCGGGATCGGGGTAGGCGGGGATGTCCTGGACGGATTGGCTGCCGTGCACGGCGAAGCGGACGCGGCTGGCGTTTTTGACCGCGATGTGGAGGGCGCGGAGGATTAGTCCGGCGCGCTTCAGGTCGATGGTGTTGCGCATCAGCGCGTTGATGACTTCCATCAGCGCGGCCTGGATGGATTCTTCGTCCTCGATGAGGGCGACGGGATGGAGGCGGGCTTCGGGCGGGGTGCGGACGCCGCGCACCATGCGCTGATGGAAGTAGCAGAAGCGCTCTCCGCGGAGCGAAGGGGAGTCGCAACGGACTCCGGTGACCTTGATGTGGGTGCAGGTGCGAGACGATTTTTGCTGTTGGATAGCCATATTTACCTTCTCTAAAATTTTTGAGTAGTTATTGCGTAAAATCTTGGCAGCATTAGAGTTAGGGGCGCGGTCGATCAAAACGTCCGCGTAAAATCTTGGAAACTCAGGAGTTACAAGTAAAATCTTGCGAACAAAGGACTTAAAGTTGCGGGCGAAGGTGGGAGAGTTGGGATCGGGGGATTCGGGCTCGGGGCTGGTGGGATCCCATTCTAGGATGGGATGGGATTTCGGGCTGGGACTGTCGGGCATGGTCCCAGAGTTTCACTCTGAGGGTTTCTGAGTAAAGGTCATCTGTCACACGAAAAAAATAAATATGAGGGGTTAGCTGTGGAAAACTCTGGGATTGTGACGGGGATCACAGGTTGGTCGGTCGTAAGGGGGTCACTGAGCGGGCACGAATTCCGCTTTTCACGCATTCTGAGCTGGATTCGCGGTCACGTGCGAAATTAAATGGGGTTCGTCCCGTCTGTCCCCGTTTTTCAGGCGGCGCGAATTCCGCTTTTCAGAAAATCTTAGCTGGATTCGCGCCCGCGGTGCAAAATTAATGGGGTTCGTCCCGTCTGTCCCCGTTTTCAAATGGGGTTCGTCCCGTCTGTCCCCGTTTTTCTGTGTCAACTTCGTTCCTGGGCGCGTGGCGGGCTGTCCCTAAATTCTTGGCGAGGTGATCCAACTGGTACCCAAGGTCAAAAAACGTGAAAATGCAAGGAAGCGGGCCCAATCGAAAGAATTCGAAATTTGAG
>Ga0335078_10000835_pt1 | contig 47084 bp, 40 predicted proteins | sample Lox_Sample_32_FD_206711 | JGI IMG/M metagenome (GOLD analysis project Ga0335078, IMG submission 206711) | Soil microbial communities from Loxahatchee National Wildlife Refuge, Florida, United States - Lox_Sample_3.2 | ecosystem: Environmental > Terrestrial > Soil > Wetlands | place: USA... | reverse complement strand
CTGCCGCCGACACTCGGGCCCGCTGCCGGTCCGGCGGGCCGGTCAGGTCCGCTGTCCGCCTGGCGGCGAGCAGCACCGTTCCGCCGTAGAGCTCGAACTGCCAGGCTGCCGCGGGCGCCAGCCCGGCGGCGGCAAGCATGAGGCTCAGCGCGGTGACCGAGTAGTACCCGAAGTGCCCGTGCCGCAGCGCGTTCCACTGCCCGAGCCTGATGATCGTCTCGAGCGAGTGGAACTGCAGCAGCAGGACGCCGCCCGGCGCGAGCCTGCGGGCCCGGCCGGCCAGGGCCCCGGCCTGATCGGCGGCGTGCATGAGCCCGAAGCAGTCGACGACGAGATCGGCCGGCTCGTCGTCTGCCACCGGGACCAGCCCGCGGCCCGCGAGCAGGCCGAGCCAGGATCCGCCGTGCGGACTGCCGTACTCGGCCACGGCCGCACCGGGTCGGAGCAGCCCGGCCGACGCGCAGCGGCCGACGGCGTCGGCGGCCTGCGTGACGAGGGCGGCAGGCTCGGCACCGCGCGGCTCCTCGGGGACGGTCGGATCCGCCGCCAGCTGAGCCAGCCCGCAGCACCGGCAGAGCCACATCTGCAGCGGATATGCCGGGTCCGGTCCCGCGTCCCCCAGCCGGGGAAAGTAGTCGCAGGCCGGCTGCAGGCCCAGGTCAAGCACCAGATCCCCGGCGCTGTCGCCGCAGGCTCGGCATGTGACCTGACCCGCCCCGGCCGTGCCCTGCTGCACCGAACTCATGGCAACCGATCGTTCCATGACATCAAGTCGTAATCCACTTGATCGGCTCATACGTCTCTCTACTGAGTGTTAGCCTGCGCGAGGTGGGCCGGGGAGGGGAACGAAAGACGTGGTTATGTCGTCGCGGCAATGCCGTCTGTGCGGGGCTGCCCTGACGCGCACTTTCGTAGATCTCGGGATGTCGCCGTTGTGCGAAAGCTATGTCGCCGAGGAGAATCTCGACAAATACGAGGCCTTCTATCCGCTTCATGTCCGGATATGTGATTCGTGCCTGCTGGTGCAGCTGCCCGCTTATGTTTCCGGCGAGGATATCTTCTCGGACTATGCGTATTTCTCCTCATATTCGGACTCCTGGGTGGCGCACGCCGGCCGGTACGCGACGGAAATGATCGCCGCGCTCGGCCTGGACGGGACCAGCCTGGTAACCGAGGTCGCCAGCAACGACGGCTACCTGCTGCAGCACTTCCAGGCGGCGGACATCCCCGTCCTCGGGGTGGAGCCGGCGGGCAACGTGGCCGAGGCGGCGCGGGCCAGGGGCATCCGCACCGAGGTGCAGTTCCTCGGCGCGACGACCGGCAGCGAGATCTCCGGGCGGTACGGACGGGCCGACCTGGTGGCGGCCAACAACGTGTTCGCGCACGTGCCCGACATCCGCGGCTTCGCCGCCGGACTGCGCGCCCTGGTCAAGGACTCCGGCCTGGTGACGCTGGAGTTCCCGCACCTGCTGCGGCTCATCGAGCGCCGCCAGTACGACACGATCTACCACGAGCATTTCTCCTACCTGTCCCTGCTCACCGCGACCCGCGCGCTTGACACCGCGGGCCTGCGGGTGGTGGACGTCGACGAGCTGGAGACCCACGGCGGGTCGCTGCGGATCCATGCCCGGCCGCAGGAGAGCGCCGGGGAGCCGACGACGCGGGTCAAGGCGGTTCTCGACGCGGAGGAGGCAGCCGGGCTGCACACGGTCGGGGGGCACGCCGGGTTCGCGGCCGCGGTGCTGCAGATCAAGAGCGACCTGGTGCGGTTCCTGCTCGACGCGGCTGCCCGCGGCCGGTCCGTCGCCGGATACGGCGCGCCGGGCAAGGGGAACACGCTGCTGAACCACTGCGGGATCCGCACGGACCTGATGAGCTATACCGTCGACCGCAGCCCGGTCAAGCAGGGGATGTACCTGCCTGGCACGCACATCCCGATCTACGCACCGGACCGGCTGGCGCAGACGCGGCCGGACTACATCCTCGTGCTGCCGTGGAACCTCCGGCAGGAGATCACCGAGCAGCTCGGCTATGTGCGGGAATGGGGCGGCCGCCTCGTGTTCCCGATCCCCGGGCTGGAAATCGTCTGATCCAGGACTGGTGGTGGGCACCATGAAGGTAGTCCTTTTCTGCGGCGGCCTCGGCATGCGGATGCGCGACGGGGTCACCAGCGGTCCCAAGCCGATGGCGATGGTCGGGGAGCGCCCGCTGCTGTGGCACGTCATGCGCTACTACGCGCACTTCGGCCATACCGACTTCGTCCTGTGCCTGGGCTACGGCGGCTCGTACGTGAAGGACTTCTTCCTGTCCTACGACGAGACAAGGTCGAACGACTTCGTGCTCGAGAACGGCGCGCGGGATGTCCGGCTGCTGCGCACCGATATCTCCGAATGGCGGATCACGTTCGTCGACACCGGGCTGAACTCCTCCATCGGCGAGCGGCTGCGGCGCGCCCGCCGGTTCGTCGAGGACGAGCCGGTCTTCCTGGCTAACTACGCGGACGTGCTCACCAATGCCCCGCTGCCCGACATGATCTCGCGATTCGAGGCCAGTGACGCCGTCGCGAGCCTACTTGCCGTTCCTCCCCAGTCCTCCCATCATGTCGTGGACGTCGGCGATGACGGGCTGATCACGCAGGTAACTCCCATGCGGGACCTGAGGCAGTGGGAGAACGGCGGCTACTTCGCGCTGCGGCAGGAGATCTTCGACTATCTGGCCGAGGGCGAGGACCTGGTGACCGACGCACTCGTCCGCCTGGTGCCGCGGAAGAAGGTGCTGGCCTACCCGTACAAGGGCTACTGGACGCCTGCCGACACGGTCAAGGAACGCGCGCAGCTCGACGAGATGTATCACCGCGGCGACTGCCCGTGGATGATCTGGGATCCGGACCGGTCCGGCGCGGCGGCTGCGGTGCCGGCCCGGACGCCAGGCTGACGCGGACATGCGCGCGCTGCAGCTCAGCCACGATCAGGGCCGGCCGCTCCGGGTGCTCGCGCTCGGCGCCCATCCCGATGACGTCGAGATCGGCGCCGGCGGCACGCTGCTGAGCCTGGCCGGCCGCCATCCGGGCATGTCGGTGCACTACGTGCTCATGACGGGCACCCCGGGCCGGCAGGCGGAGGCGCGGGCGGCAGCGGCCGCGTTCCTGCCCGGCGCCGACCTCACGACCGTGCTGCACGACCTCCCCGAGGGCAGGCTTCCCGCGCACTGGGCGGAGGTCAAGGACCTGCTCGAAGGCGTGGCAGCGGCCGTCTCGCCCGATGTGATCTTCGCGCCGTCGGTGCGGGACGCGCATCAGGATCACGCGACCATCGCCGGGATTGTCCCGACGGTCTTCCGTGACCACCTGTGCCTCGCCTACGAGATACCGAAGTGGGACGGCGACATCGGCCGGCCGGCCATTTACTGCCCGCTGACAGCCGAGCTGGCTCGCCGGAAAGTCGAGCTGCTGGATAAGTGCTTTCCTTCCCAGCAGGCGCGCGACTGGTGGGACGAGGAGGTCTTCCTCGGGCTGGCCAGGCTGCGCGGGATGGAATGCCGTGCCCCGTATGCCGAGGCATTCGGCTGCGATAAGGCCCTGCTGATCTGCTGAACGAAATAGAACGTGTCCAGAAGGTAAAATATTGCTGTTAGTGCGGTAACAGCTACTTACCAAAAGGTAAGGTGTGCTGATATGAGAATTCGGAAATCGCCGGCCGCGCGGGACCGCGGGCCGGCCGCCCGCCGGTCCGGCGGGGCCAGCGCAGGGACGACAGGCAAATGAGCGCGGCACCGCGGCTCAGTATCGGCCTGCCCGTCTATAACGGCGAGCGCTATCTCACCGAATCGCTCGACGCGCTACTCGGGCAGACCTACGAGGACTTCGAGCTCATTCTCTCCGACAATGCCTCGACGGACGGTACCGCCGATATCTGCGAGCTGTACCAGAAGCAGGACCCGCGTATTCGCTTCTACCGGCATGCCCGGAACATGGGCAGTTCGCCGAACCACAACTTCGTGGTCCGCGAGGCTCGCGGCGAGTTTTTCAAATGGGCAGCGGCGGACGACCTGTATGCGCGCGACCTGCTGGAACGCTGCGTTGCCGCGCTGGACGCGGACCCGAGCGTCGTGCTGGCGCACTCGTGGACGGCCGCGATCGATGATGACGGCAGGGTGACGCAGGCATTCCCGTACCCGCTGCACACCGACTCGCCCAGGGCGCCGGAGCGATTCCGCAGCATGCTCTTCGGCACCGGCGAGAACGACGTGGGCGTGATCCGCGCGGACGACCAGTACGGCGTGATCCGCGCGGACGTCATGCGGCAGGTGGGTCCGCAGGGCAGTTACTATCACTCGGACCGGACGATCATGACGAAGCTGGCCCTGTACGGGCCATTCCATCAGGAGCGCGACTGGCTGTACTTCCGGCGCGATCATGGTGACCGGCCGCACCGCGCCCGCCCGACGGTCCGCGGCTGGTGCACGAACCAGGACCCGCGCCGCGCCAGCAGGCTGCGGCATCCGACCGCCCGGCTGCTCGCCGAGTACTTCTGGGGCTACATCTCGGCGATTCACGACGCGCCGCTGTCCGCCGCGGACCGGCGCGAGTGCTACGGCCTCCTGGCGCGCTGGGTCGGCGGCCGCGCGGCGCCGGTCACCGGCCGGGTCCTGCGGCGCAACCTCGTGGACGCCGGCCCGCCGGTGGTCATCACGCCGCCGGACATGGTGCTGGACGGAATCGTCGCCGGGCAGGAGAGGATGACGCGTGACCAAGCCTGATGCCCGCCGGCGCGAGCGGGCCGCCCATCCGCGGGTAGGACTGTTCGGGCTGCTGGGAGACGGCAACACCGGCAACGATGCCTCGATCGAGTCGCTGGTGCGGTACCTGCGCGCGGAGCAGCCCGGCATGGTCCTGGACGCTATGTGCACGGGGACGGCGCGCATCACGCGCGAGTACGGCATTGCCGCCGTGCCGCTCTACTGGCAGCAGGACGCGATCACCCGGCTGCCCAGGCTGGTCAGGCTGCCGCTGCTGGCCTGCGCCCGGCTGGCCGATGCGTTCCGGATCGCGGCGTGGGTCGGCCGCCACGAGGTGGTCATGGTGCCGGGCACCGGGGTACTGGAGGCCAGCCTCCCGATCCGGCCCTGGGAGACGCCGTTCGCGATGTTCATGCTGTCGGCCTCCGGCCGGCTGCTGCGCACGAAGGTCGCGCTTGTGAGCGTCGGGGCAACCCCGGTCGACAAGCGCGCGACCAGGTGGCTGCTGAACTCTGCCGCGCGGATGGCGTACTACTGCTCCTTCCGGGACGACAAGTCGCTCGCGGCGATGGCGCAGCGCGGGGTCGACACCTCCCGGTTCAAGGTCTACCGGGATCTCGTCTACGGCCTCGCGCCCCCGCCCTACGAGCCGGGCGATCCCGGCACCGTGGCCGTGGGCGTCATGACCTACGACGGGACCAACAACGAGCGGGACAACGGCCCGGAGATACACGACGCCTATCTCGGCTGCATGAAGGCATTTGTCGGGTGGCTGGTGGACGGCGGCCGCAGGGTCCGGCTCGTGGTGGGCGACAAGACCGACGACGTCGCGGTGCAGGAGATCCTCGCCGACGTCCGGCAGCGGTATCCCGACCTGGACCCGGCCCGGGTGACCGCCACGCCGGCCACTTCGTACGCCGACCTGGTCCAGACGCTCACGTCGGCGGGCGCGGTGGTCTCCACGCGGTTCCACAACGTGCTGTGGGCGCTGAAGCTCACCAGGCCGGTCGTCTCGCTCGGCTACGCGCCGAAGAACCTCGCCGTGATGGAGCAGGCAGGGCTCGCGACCTACTGCCAGGACGCGAGCCGGCTGGACCTCGACCTGCTGATCCGGCAGTTCACCGAGCTGGAGGAGCGCTGGGGCCAGCTGCGGCCGCAGGTAGCGGAGCGGACGGCGGCTAGTGCGGCGATCGTCATGCAGCAGTTTGACGAGCTGTCCGAGCTGCTGTTCGGGCGGTCCGCAGCCGGGCGGCCGGCCGCCGGCCTCGAGAGCTCCGCGCCCGCCGCCTGACCGCCGCCCGGATGTATCACGGCCGGCCCGCGGCAGCTCAGATGTGCGAGGGTGCCGGGGCGGGGTGCGCGACCCCGGCCGCCCGGTTCCGCCCCGCCGCCATGGCGCACGACAGAGAGGCATGCGATGAGGGTCCTGATTGCCGGCGAACGTGGCTACATCGGGGCCGTCATGGCGCCATTCCTGGCTGCCGCCGGACATGACGTGGACGGCCTTGATCTGGGCCTGTATGACGGCTGTGATCTCGGCCCTGTCCCGGCGGGCCTCGGCGCGGGCGCGCCGCGCGACATCAGGGACGCCACGGCAGAGTGGCTCTCCGGCTACGACGCGGTCGTGTGCCTCGCCGCGCTGTCGAATGATCCGCTCGGCGACCTGAATCCGGCCACCACGTACTCGGTGAACGTAGACGGGACGCTGCGGCTGGCCAGGGCCGCCAGGCAGGCGGGTATCGAGCGGTTCCTGTTCGCGTCGTCCTGCAGCCTTTACGGCGCGGCGGGCTCGGCGGGCGTCGGGGAGGACGCGGACCTGGCGCCGGTCACGCCGTACGGCGAGGCCAAGGTCGTCGCCGAGCGGGAACTGTCCGTGCTGGCGGACGACTCGTTCAGCCCGGTATACCTGCGGAACGCGACCGCCTACGGCGCATCGCCGCGGCTGCGGCTCGACATCGTGGTCAACAACCTCGCCGCCGTCGCGCTCACCACGGGCCAGGTGCGGCTGGAGAGCGACGGATCGCCGTGGCGGCCGCTCGTGCACATCGAGGACATCAGCCGCGCCTTCCTCGCGGCGCTCGAGGCACCTCGCGAGCTGATTCACGACCAGGCGTTCAACGTCGGCAGGGCCGCGGACAACGTGCAGGTCAGGGACATCGCGGAGATGGTGCGGGCGGCCGTGCCCGGGTCAGCGCTCTCGTTCGCCGATGGCGCCGGGCCGGACCGGCGTGACTACCGGGTGGACTTCGGCAAGCTCGACGACACCTTCCCTGACCTGAAGCTGCACTGGCACGTCCGGGACGGGGTCGATGAGATGGTCGCCGCCTACCAGAAGTACGGGCTGACGCTCGCCGACTTCACCTCGTCGCGCTTCGTCCGGCTGCGCCGTATCCGTGAGCTGCTGTCGGCCGGCCTGCTCGACGAGCTGCTGCACCGGAAGACGCAGGAGCCGTTCCCGCCGCCCGCCGCCGGCTGAAACCGATTGCCAACAAATTACCGCGACCAGGCATCTTCCAGGAGCAGAAGCTCGCCGAGATCGCCGGCCTGCTCAGGCCCGGCGGCCCTCCCGACCTCGCACAACTGGAATCACTCCGAGCCAGGTCATCCGCTGATCCAGGCGCTGCAGGTCCCGGTCCTGAGCCGGTACCTCGCGGTCGAGTACTTCTTCGTCTGCTCGCGCCCCGAGCTGTCCGCGGCGGACTAGCGGGAGAGCCGGTCGAGGGCCTCGGTGAGGGACAGCGCGCGCCGGTCGCGCTGCGACATTACCGACACGGGCTGCGGCCAGCCGATCGCGAGCTCCGGGTCGTCGAAGGCGATGGACACGTCCTCCGCCGGGTCGTGCAGCCGGTCGATCCGGTACGCGACGTCGGCCGGCTCGGTCAGCGCCTGAAACCCGTGCGCGCACCCGGCCGGCACGTAGAGCGTCACCTGGGACGAGCCGTCCAGATCGAAGCTCGCCCAGGAGCGGAACGTCGGCGAGTCCCGCCGCAGGTCCACCACCACGTCGAAGATGGCGCCGTACGAGCACCGGACGAGCTTCGCCTCGCCGGCGCCGCTGCGCACGTGCATGCCGCGCACCACGCCCTGCCTGGACCGGGAGATGCTGTCCTGCACGAACGCGGCCGGGTCGAGCCCGGCCGCGCGCACGTCAGCCTCCTCGTAGGTGCGGCAGAAGAATCCGCGCTCGTCCGCGCGCGGGGCGGGCGTGAACAGCAGCGCGCCGGCGATCTGCGGCACTTGCTCGACAATCACGAAAGCTGACCCTAGCCGCCCGGCCTGCGCGGCGGCGCGGTATTCGTCACGCGGACCTGGCAGCGGTCCGGTACCGGTCGATGACGAGCCCGGCGAGCGCGGGATGCCCGCCGAGCGGAGCGGTCACCCAGCCTGCCCCGGAGCTCGCGAGCTGGTCCTGGAAGTGCCCAGGCGCGATCAGGTACGACGCGACGGCGACCTGCCCGCCGGTTTCGCGGCTCAGCGCGCGCACGGCGTCGGCGACCGACGGCTGCGCCGCGGACAGGTAGCCCGGTCGCACCGGTGCGGACAGGTGCTCCGCCAGCAGCCGCGCCTGCTGCCCGACCTCGTACGTCGCGGCCGGATCGGACGAGCCCGCGGCCGCGAGGACCACCGGCGTCCCGGCCGGGACACCCGCCTCGTCCAGCCGCGCCGTCAGCGCTGTGAGCAGCAGCTGATCGGGACCGAGGGGCGCCGCGACGCGCGCTCCGGAGGACTGCGCCGCGGCGGCGATATCGGTCGACAGGTGATAACCGGATGACAGCAGCAGCGGCACGATGACGGCGCCCGTCCCGGCCACGTCGAGCTGCGCCGGCAGCGACGGCTCTGCGTGCCCGAGGAACGCGACCCGGACGTCGAGCACGGGCGCGAGCCTGGCGATCTGGCTGGCCACCTTGCGCACGACGTCCGTCGCCGCCGGATTCCTGCTGCCGTGTGCCACCGCGAGCAAGGCCGGACTGCTCATTCTGCCGCTCCTAGCATTTCCCTGAGCCGCACGACGTCGCCGATGACCACGACCGCGGGCGGCGCGATCCCGGCTAGCCCGGCGTCGGCTGCCACGTCCGCCAGCGTCGAGGTGAGCACGCGCTGGCGAGCCGTGGTGCCCTCGCAGATGACGGCCACCGGCGTGGCCGCGTCCCGGCCGCGCTTGACGAGCTCGAGGGCGACCCGGTCCAGCTGCGCGACGGCCATGAGCAGCACCAGCGTCCCCGGCCCGTTCGCGAGCGCGTCCCAGTCGACGGTCGCGCCGGGGTGCGACGGGTCGAGGTGCGCGGACACCACCGCGAAATCCTGGGTGATCCCGCGATGGGTCACCGGGATGCCCGCGTAGGCTGGAACCGCGATCGCGCTCGTAACGCCGGGTACTACCTGGAACGGCACGCCAGCCCGGACGCAGGCGAGTGCTTCCTCGCCGCCACGGCCGAAGACGAACGGGTCACCGCCCTTGAGCCGGACCACCCGCCGTCCGGCCAGGGCCCGGTCCACGATCAGGTCGTTGATCTGATCCTGAGTCAGGTTGTGCGCGTGCGGTGCCTTGCCCGCGTCGATGATCTCCACGTCGGGCTCGAGTCCCGCCAGCAGCCCGCGCGGCGCGAGCTTGTCGGTGACGACGACGTCGGCCTGCGCCAGCAGCTGCCGGCCGAGCACGGTGATCAGGCCAGGATCGCCGGGGCCGCCGCCTACGAGGGCGACATGACCGGCACCGGCACACCCGGCGCTGGCATTGCTGGCACTGGCACGGTCGGCGCTAGCACGACCGGCGCGCTGGCGCCGGACTGGCAGCGAGCCCTCCGCGAGCGCGACCTCGATCGCCGCCCGCAGCCGCTGGGCGCGCCGCGGGTCGCCGCCCGCGGTGACCGCGACCGCGATGTCGTCCTGCCGGGCCACCGCGGGCGTCCACGCGGCGGACTGCCCGGCGTCGTCGGCGCGGACGCACCAGATCCGCTGTCCGGCTGCGTCCCGCGCCACCCGCGCGTTCACGGCGGGGTCGCCGGCTGCGGCGTGCGCGAGCCAGGCGGCCGCGAGGTCGCCGTCGCGGTACTCGCGGCGCAGCACGGTGACCGGCAGCGCGGCGAGTTCCGCCAGCACCTCGGGCGCGACGACCACGACGTTCGCGCCGGCGTCGAGCAGGCCACGGGCTCGCCGCAGCGCGACGCGGCCGCCGCCGACCACGACTGCGCGGCGGCCCGCCAGGTCGAGCGACAGCGGGTAGCGCGGCGCGGCGGTGATCACGCCGGGGCCTGGGTGAACGACCCGCCGGGCCGCGGCCGGATCACCGCGGTGAACCTTAGCTGGAAGCCGCGGGCGCAGGCCCGGCACTCCCACTCGCCCGCCTCCGCCCCCGCGGGGCGGAGGTTCTCCTCGCCGCAGTACGGGCAGTAGAACGGGACCTGCCGTTCCCCGGTCATGCCCTGACCTCCAGCAGCGCCGCGTCGGCCCGCCGGACCCAGGTCGCGAACTCCTCGCCGTCAGCCCGGTCGGCCTGGTAGTTGCGCAGCAGTCCCTCGACGTAGTCGGTCAGCCGCTCGGCGGTGACCTTCAGGCCGCGCAGCTTACGGCCGAAGCCGGGATCGGTCCCGAGCGAGCCGCCGAGGTGCACCTGGAAGCCCTCCTGGCCGTCCACGATCGAGCCCTTCAGCCCGATGTCGGCGAGCTGGAAGCGGGCGCAGGAGTTCGGGCAGCCGTTCACGTTGATCGAGATCGGCGAGTCGAATCCGGGCAGCCGCTTGTCCAGCTCGGTGTAGAGCTCCCTGGCCCGGCCCTTGGTCTCGACGATCGCGAGCTTGCAGAACTCGATGCCGGTGCAGGCCATCGTGCCGCGCCGGAACACCGACGGCTCTGCCTGCAGGTCGATAGCCGCGAGCTCGGCCACCAGGGTGGCGACCGACTCCTCCGGCACGTCGAGGATCAGCAGTTTCTGCTCGATCGTGGTGCGCACCCGGCCCGAGCCGAACGCCTCGGCCAGGTCGGCCACCTGCCACAGCTGGGTGCCGGAGGTGCGCCCGGTGTGCGGCGCGACGCCGACGTAGTAGCGGCCGTCGCGCTGGCGGTGCACGCCGAGATGGTCGCGGGAGCCGGACGCCGGTCCGGGCGGCGCGGGCCCGTCGGCCAGCGCGCCGCCGAGGTACTCGCGTTCGAGCACCGCCCGGAACTTCTCCGCTCCCCAGTCCGCGACCAGGAACTTCAGCCGCGCCCGGCCGCGCAGGCGGCGGTAGCCGTAGTCGCGGAACAAGGCGGCTACGCCGGCCCATACCTCGGGGACCCGCTCCTGCGGCACGAAGGCGCCAAGCCGCTGGCCGAGCATCGGGTTGGTCGACAGCCCGCCGCCGACCCACAGGTCGAAGCCGGGCGTGCCGTCGGGGCCGACGACACCGACGAAGGCGACGTCGTTGATCTCGTGCGCGGTGCACTGATTTGCGCAGCCGGAGATCGCGGTCTTGAACTTGCGCGGCAGGTTGGCCAGGTCCGGGCGGCTGAGCGCGAGCTCCTCGGTCGCGCGCAGCGCGGCGGACGCGTCGATTACCTCGGCGCCGTCCAGGCCAGCCACCGGGCAGCCGAGGATATTGCGGGGAACGTCACCGCATGCTTGCTGGCTGGACAGGCCGACCTCGGCCAGCCGCTCCCAGACGGCCGGTATGTCCTCGATCCGCAGCCAGTGGAACTGGATGTTCTGCCGGTCGGTGATGTCGGCGAGGTCGCGGCCGTACTCCTTGGCCACCTCGGCGATCGCGCGCAGCTGGTCGGCCGACAGCTGGCCGCCGGGGATGCGCACCCGCATCATGAAGAACGGGTCCTCGATCTCGGCGTCCGCCAGCGCGCCGGTCCTGCCGCCCTCGATGCCTGGCTTGCGGTGGGTGTACAGGCCCCACCACCGGAACCGGCCGCGCAGGTCGCTCGGGTCGATGGAGTCGAAGCCGAGGACGGAGTAGCGGTTGATGATGCGGTCCCGCACGTTCAGGCCTGGATCGTCCTTCTTGAATCGCTCGGCGGGATTGAGTGGCTCGTGATGGCCGAGGGCCCACTGGCCCTGGCCGCGCTGTGGCTGGGATGGCATCGCTTGGGGGTCCTTCTTGCTGGTGCGGAGGCAGGGCACGGTGCCGCCCGGGGAACCGGGGCGAGCTGAGGCGCGCGGGGAACCTGGATCAGCGAGAAGGACGACAGATGGCGCTGGACACGCGCATCTGGTCAATGTGACGGCGGCAGACCAGCCACGGGCCGCGGTGCGCGGTCGGGCGGTTCACTAGGGCCTCCGGAGGATAGGTCACTCCCAAGACCGTAACATTACCGCCCGGCTAGTGCGCAAGAGGAATGCTTCTGGTGCCGAAGTTTTCCGCGAGCAGCGCGCGGGCGCGCCGCCACGCGTCGTCGGCTGCCTCCGGGCGGTGGGTGTCGCGCTCGAAGCACGCGAAGCCGTGCGGCGTGCCGGGGTAGACCACGACCTCGTGCCGGACGCCACTGCCGGCCAGCGCCGCCTCGATGGCGTCCAGGTCGCCGGGCGCATAGAGGTGATCGTCCGCGCCGGCCATGACCAGCACCGGCGTGCCGAGTTCCGCGAGCCGCGAGGTGCCGTCCAGAACCGGCCCGGCCTGGCTGAGTCCGACCTCGCTGCCGGTAAGCCAGCCGGGGTAGAACACGGCGAGGGCGGCCAGCGGAACCCTGGTCGCGGCGTAGAACGCGATGTGCCCGCCCGCGCTCAGCCCTACCATCGCAACCTCCCCGGTGCAGTCCGGACGCGCGGACACGTGCTCGATGGCCGCGCGCACGTCGGCCTCCACCTGGTCGCGGCGCAGGCCGTTGATGAGCTCGAGGCCGCGCTCGCGGCCGCCCGCGTCGGCAGGCAGCTCGATATGCGAGCCGTCGGGACTCTGCCAGTGGTAGAAGTCGGGCACGACGGCGAGGTAGCCGGAGTCCGCGACCTGCGCCGCGACCTCACGCAGGTACCCGGTGATGCCGAACATCTCGAACCCGAGCAGTACCGCGGGCCACGGGCCTGCCGTCGCGGGCCGGGCCAGGTACGCGGGCATCGGGGCGCTGGCGCCGGGCACGGCGACGTGCAGCCACTCGGTGACGATCGCGTTCTCGTCGCTCATTGCACCGAGCCTAGAAGCATTCGCGGCGACGAGCCATACTAAGAACATGCTAGTAACAAGGTTGCTACCCTGAGCGGCCGTGGCGCGGAGGTAGCCGAGTTCCTGCGGTCACGGCGGGCCCGGCTCCGGCCCGCTGACGTCGGGCTGCCCGAAGGCACGCGGCGGCGCACGCCAGGACTGCGGCGCGAGGAGGTCGCGCAGCTCGCCGACATCTCGCCGACCTACTACATGTTCCTGGAGCAGGGTCGCGACATCCGTCCGTCGGCCCAGGTGCTGGACGCACTCGGCCGGGCGCTGCGGCTGACCGGAGCAGAGCGCGCGCACCTGCATGACCTCGTGCACGGCGGTCCGGCCGTCGCCGCGCAGGCACCGGACGCCTTGCTGCCGGCCGTCGAGGCACTGGTGGCACGGCTCGATCCGTGGCCCGCGTACGTGACCGGGCGCCGGTTCGACGTGCTGACCTCCAATCGGGCGGCCCGCGCGCTGTGGGCCGACTGGCCCGCCCGGCCGGCACCGGAGCGGAACGTGCTGTGGTGGACGTTCCTCGACCCCGCGGCCCGCACGATCCTCGCGGACTGGGAAAGCGTCGCGAAGGCGGAACTCGCCCGGCTGCGCGCCGCGTTCGCTCGTCATCCCGGCGATCAGCGGTTCGCCGCGCTCGTCGCGCGCCTGCAGGACGGCAGCGCGGAGGCGCGGCGCTGGTGGCCCGAGCACGACGTGGTCCCGCTCAGCTCCGGTGCGAAGCGGATCCGGCACCCGGCTCTCGGGGTGATCGAATTCCAGCACGCGGTGCTGCAGGTTGCCGACGACCCGGAGCAGAAGCTGGTGACGTTCACCGCTGCTGCGCAGGACGCCGCGCGGATCGCGGAACTGATCGGTTCCTAGCCCCGGTCCGGGCCGAGGCTCCGCTCGATCGCGTCGATGCGGGTCTGGCGCACGGCCGGGTCCAGGACGGGCACCTGCGCGTGCGGCGGCCGCCGGCGGCGGTAGAAGTCGCGTGGCCTGCCCGGCGAGATTGCTCGCAGGCTCGAGTGACACCACCACCGGCTGAACGCGGTCGAGAACGGGTTCACGGCATTACGTATGGCCCGCATCTTCCCGAGTATCGCATCGCGGCGCGGCGCTCACCAGACCACCTCGGAGCCCGCCGGCGTTACCGACTCCAGCCTCGCCCGCTCGTCTTCGGTGAGCCGGATCGCGGCGGCCGCGACGTTCCCTTCAAGATGCGCGAGGTTGCCGGTGCCAGGAATGGCCAGGACGTGCGGCCCCTGGGCCAGCGTGAACGCGAGCCTGACCTGGGCTGCGCTGGCGCCGTGCGCGGCGGCGATCGCGGTGATGTGCGAGCGTGCCGTGTCGCCGGGAACGTCGGCGCCGACGCCATCCTCGCGGCCCCGCCCGGCGATCGCGAAGAACGGCACGAACGCGACGCCCAGCTCGCCGCACTCGCGCAGGAGCGCGTGCCCGTCCGGCCGCGCGCCCACCGAGTACGGGTTCTGGACACAGACCACCTGCGCTATCGCGCGCGCCTCGGCGAGGTGCTGCGCGGTTACCGCGGAGACGCCGAGGTGCCGGATGAGACCGGCGTGCTGCAGGTCGGCCATCGCCCCGAAGTGCTCGGCGATCGGGCCGGCCCGCAGTCCCCAGCGGAGGTTCACCACGTCGAGGTGGTCGACGCCCAGCTGCCGGATGTTCTCCTCGACCTGGCCGCGCAGCTGGTCCGGCCGCGCCCGGGGGACCCACTCGCCGCCCGCGTCCCGCCCCGGTCCGACCTTCGTGGTGATCACGAGGTCGTCCGGGTAAGGCGCCAGCGCGGCGTTGATCAGCTCGTTCGCGGACCGGAGCGCGGAGAAATAGAACGCCGCCGTATCGATATGGTTCACGCCGAGCTCGACCGCGCGCCGCAGCACCGCGACCGCCTGGTCCCGCTGGCTCGGCACGCACGCCGGATCGAACGGCCTGCTGCCGGTGAGCCGCATCGCGCCGAAGCCGAGCCGGTTCACCGTGCGGTCGCCGAGAGTCCAGGTACCCGCATCCGCAGCCGCCGTCATGCTGCCAACAATTGCAGATGCACGGCGATGCTCTGGCCGGGCATCATCGAGCATGGCCGAAGACGCTCCGCTTACCGCCGCTATGCACGCGTACTACGAGCTCGGGAACGAGGCCGGGCGCCTCGGCGCCGGCGGGCCCGGTCTGCTGGAGTTCGAGCGGACCCGGGAGATCATCCTGCGGGCGCTGCCGCCCGCGCCCGCGGTCGTGGCCGACATCGGCGGCGGACCCGGCCGGTACGCGCTCTGGCTGGCGGGCCTCGGCTACCGGGTCGTGCACCGCGACCTGGTGCCGCTGCACGTCGGCCAGGTGACCTCCGCGGCCGCGACCGCCGCGGTGAGCGTGGACTCCGCCGTCGGGGACGCGCGCGATCTGGACCTCGCCGACGCCAGCGCGGATGCGGTGCTGCTGCTCGGCCCGCTGTATCACCTGGACCGGGACGACCGGATCCGGGCGCTGCGTGAGGCCGGGCGGGTGGTGCGGCCGGCCGGGCCGGTACTCGGTGCCGCGATCACGCGCTGGGCCCCTCGGCTGGACGGCATCCTCGCGCAGCGGTTGTACGCGAAGCAGCCGGAGTTCTGGCAGCTGGTGGACGTGGTGGAGCGGACCGGTGTGCTCGAGCCGCTGTTCCCCGGCTCGTTCTGCGGGTTCACGCACCGGCCGGACGAACTGCGGGCCGAGGCGGTCGCGGCCGGGCTGGACGTCGGCGACCTGGTCTGCGTGGAAGGCGCGGCGATCATGCTGTCCGACCTGACGCAGCGCGCCGCGGACCCGGAGGACTGGCGGATCGTGCTCGACTGCTCGCGGGCGCTGGAACGGGTGCCCGAGGTGATGGGCGTCGGCCCGCACCTCATCGTCACCGCCCGCCGCCCGGGCGGTTAGCCGGCCCGGCGGTTCAGCCTTCGCCGGGTCGGCATAGTCATCGCCCGGTGCCCGGGCGGGCTGGCCGGGTGGTCTACCGCGCCAGTCGGCCGGCTGGCGGGTCGAGTGGCCGGCTGGCGGGTCGAGTGGCCGGCTGGCTTGTCAGCGGTCGGCTGGCTCGCGCTGGAGCCTGGACAGGACGCCGAGGTTGCCCGTGATCTTCAGGCCTGCGATGACGGCCTCGGCCGGCGTGACGAACTTGCCGAGCAGTCCGAGGATCAGCTGCGGGTCACCGTCGATGGTCAGGTCTGGCGCCGTCGCGGTGCCGAGCCGAGTACTGACCTCGCCGCCGCCTGCCCGCACGACCGCTGGGCGGCCGCCCGACCGCAGCTCGATCGCGACCGGCGGGCCGTCCGGGTCGGTGTCGTGCAAGAACAGCGACACAGGGAACGAGAACCACTGGCTGCGAAACTCGTCTTCACCGCGCGGCTCACCCATGTAGCGCAGGCCCCACTCACCGAGGGCGCGCAGTGCCGGCTCCAGTTCGGCGCCCGCCTTGGTCAGGCTGAACAGCGTCGCGGCGACCGGCGGCTCCGCCTCCTCGCGGCGCACGAGGCCGGCCTCCTCTAGCTCGCGGAGCCGGTCAGCCAGCAGGTTGGTAGCGATGCCGGGCAGGCCGTTGCGGAGGTCGGTGTACCGGCACGGGCCCTGCTGGATCAGTTCCCTGATGATCAGCAGCGTCCAGCGATCGCCGACCACGTCGAGCGCCCTGGCGACCGAGCAGAACTGACCGTAGCTGCGCATGCGCTTACGCTATCAGGCGCTCGGTTGAGTTTCAAGAATTAGAACTTGACAAATTCAAGCTATAGTCTGAGGATCTCAACTATGAAATCAAAGCCCATGATCCTGGTCGCCCTGCTGCTGGCGGCCTTCGCGATCAACCTGGACACCACGCTGGTCAATGTCGCGCTGCCGAGCCTGGTGCGCGAACTACACGCGACCACCACGCAGCTCCAATGGGTGGTGGACGCCTACAACCTCGTGTTCGCAGCGCTGCTGCTGATGTGCGGCGCGCTCTCGGACCGGATCGGCCGCAAGGGCATGCTGCTGGCTGGCCTGGCGGTATTCGGCGCTGCGAGCCTGGCGGGCAGCTTCGCCTCCGATCCCGCCTGGCTTATCGCGGCGCGCGCTGTCATGGGGCTCGGGGCGGCGATGACGTTCCCGGCGACGCTCTCTCTCATCTCGAACGTCTTCACCGGGCGCGCGGAACGGGCCAGGGCAATCGGCCTGTGGGGCGCGATCGGCGGTGTCGCGATCGCGCTCGGGCCGATCGTCGGCGGCTGGCTGCTTGAGCACTTCAGCTGGTCGAGCATCTTCGTCGCCATGGGCCCGGTAGCGGCCGCAGGCATCCTGCTGGCTGCCGCGGCCGTGCCTGCGTCGAAGGCCCCGCAGGGCGGCCGGCTCGACCTCGGCGGCCTGCTGCTGTCCACGGCCGCGGCGGGCCTGCTGGTCTTCACGATCATCGAGGCTCCGGCTTACGGCTGGGGATCTGCCCGCAGCGTCGCGGGATTCGCCGCAGCCGCGACGCTGGGCGCGCTCTTTACCTGGCGCGAGCGCCGGGCGGAGCACCCGATGCTGGACATCCGCCTGTTCCGGAACATGCGATTCACCGCGGCGAGCGCATCGGTGACGGTCTCGTTCTTCACGCTGTTCGGCTTCATCTTCCTGATGACGCAGTACTTCCAGTTCATCCGCGGATACGGGCCGCTGTCGACGGGCGTCCACCTGCTGCCGGTCGCCCTGTCGGTGGGAGTCGGCTCGGTGCTGGGCACGCAGTTCGCGGTGCGGCGCGGCACGAAGCTCATCGTGACGCTGGGGCTGCTGGCGATGACCGGGTTCTATGGCTGGGTCGCCGCGACAACAACGACGTCGGTCAGCTACGAGATCATCTCGCTGCAGATGGTCCTGTACGGCCTCGGGATGGGATTCACCTCGGCGCCGGCCACCGAGTCGATCATGGGAGCGGTATCCCTGCGCCAGGCCGGCGTCGGCTCCGCGGTCAACGACACGACCCGACTGCTGGGCGGCACGCTAGGGGTCGCCGTGATCGGCAGCGTGTATGCCTCGCTGTACGGCTCGCGGCTCGGCGCGGCGCTGCCGTCCGCGCTGCCCGCGCGGCTCACCGCGGTCGCGCATCAGTCGGTCGGCGCCGCGCTCTCGGTGGCGGGGCGTCTGAGTATCTCCGGACAGCCGGGCGCGGGCGCCGTGGTGCGGGATGCGGCGACGAACGCGTTCCTGCACGGGCTGACCGTCGGCTGCCTGGTGGCAGGCGGCGTGGCGGCCGGCGGAGCGATCCTGGCTGCGCTCTTCCTGCCCGCGCAGCCGGCCGGCCGTGCGGCCGGGAGCGCCGTCGCTGCGGGCGCGGCCGCGCCCGCGCCGGCGGCAGCGGCCGAGCCGGCGGCAGCGGCCGAGCCGGCGGCAGCGGAGTCCGGAGCGGCGCGGTCCCCCGTGCAGGCTCCGGCTGCCGCGCGCTAGCCCTCCGCACGTTTGCGCTGCCAGGACCGGGTACCTGTATGCCCGGGCCTGGCGGTGCGCGGAAGGGGGCATTACGTACATGAGCATCCAGAACACCGGAACTCCGGCAGGAGCCGGCCACCCGGTCCCGGCTGGTGCTGGCAAGCCGCCGACGGCAGGTACTGGTCAGGTGCCGCCTGCCGGGACCGCCGAGCCGGATCCGGCTGCTCCGGTGCCGGCAGCGCCCGCGAACCCTCCTGCTCCGGCGAGCACTGCTCCGGCGAGCACCACCCCGGCCAGCCCCGACACGGCCGGGACAGTGGCGCCGGGGGTGCGCCACCACGTGCTCCGGCGGACCAGGGCCGGCGGCGTCTGGGTGACCCTCGCCGTCTCCGCCGTTGTCCTCGTGCTGCTGCTCGTGTTCATCCTGGAGAACCTCAAGCGGGCCGACGTCAGCCTCTTCGGTGCGCATGCGGACCTGCCGCTGGGTGTGGCACTGCTGCTGTCCGCCGCCGCGGGCGCGCTGATCGTGATCATCCCCGGCACCGGCCGCATCCTGCAGCTGCGCCGGACCGCGCGCCGGCACCGCCAGCAGGACGCGCTGGAGCAACAGCCCTAGCGCAGCGCCGCGCGGATCGTTCCGGGTTCGTGGTCAGGAGGGCGGGTGGCGGGCACAGGCCGGCGGCGCAGTCGGCGTCCTTGCCGCAGCCCTCACGGTGCCGAGCGGGAGGCCTCGTCAGGCCGCTGGCCGGATGCCATCCTGAGCTTCTCATCGAGGAACGTCAGCACCCGATCGACGCCGTCCTGCTGGCGGTGCTCGGTCAGGGTGGCGTGCTCCCGGCCGGGGAACTCCACGGCGATGAAGTTGTCGCCCAGTTCGCGGCGGAGGGTGTCGAAGCGGGTGCCGACCGCGGGATCGCGGTCGTAGCGCAGGCCGAGCACCTGGCATCCGGCGGCGACCTTGGTCTGCACCGCCGCCAGGTCGCCGGGGCTGAGTCCCAGGTCGGCCTTACGGGCCTTACCGACGGGCGCCGGCGAGGCCGGCTGGGCGAGTACAGGCGCGGCGACGGGCGCGTCAGCGAGCATCGCGAGCGCGAATCCTCCGGTCAGGCACATGCCGATGGCTCCCACGCCAGGCCCGCCAAGCTCGGCGTGCAGCTCGCGGGCCAGGGACCTCAGCCACGTCGCCACCGGACTGGTCCGCCCGAGCGCGAACAGGCTGAACTCCCTGCTGACACAGACGCGGGCAATGCTGCGCAACGACTCGCGCACGGTAGCGGGAGCCTCATCGCGGCCGAAAAGCGACGGCAGCACCACGCTGAATCCTCGCGCCACCACCTCCTCGGCGAACGCGATGACCGCAGGCGTGATACCGGGGATCTCGTGGATCACGATCACGCCCGGCCCGCTGCCCTTGCGGTACGTAGGATGCGTGATCCCGTCGGCCGTATGGCTGCCGGGAGTCCAGGTATCGAGCAGGCCCATGGCATCGCAGGCTATGCCCGCCGGGCGCCGGGCGACAGACCACGGCCGTGCCTCCGGCCACCTGCTGGCCCGGGGCCATGTGACCGCGGAAACCATCGCGCTGATCTGGCCAGGCACTCGGGTAGCCTGGCGCGCGTGCGGCTGACCGAGTTCTGGAGGCGGATGCGCGCGTTCTTCGGCGACACCTACGCCGAGAGCGTCGCGAAGGATCACGTGCTTGCCGGTCTCGGTGGGCGGACCGTGAACCAGGCCCTGGCCGAGGGCGTCGCGGTCAAGGAGGCCTGGCGCGCGGTGTGCGAGGAGTTCCGGGTGCCCGAGCACCAGCGCTGACGCGGGCTAGTCGCCGCCGAGCTCCCACAGACCGCAGTGATGCTGCGTGGCGAAGTCGGCTTCCACCTGCGGCGCCGGCGGGACGAGCGAGAGCATCTCCTGGCTGGCGAGCACGAACCGCGGCCAGCCGGCGGCACCTGACGCCGTCGGCGCCCCGGACTTCGCGAAGCTCGTCCATTCCTGCTGCATCGTCGCCGCGAGCTGCTGCTGGGTTGCGGAAAGGGTGCCGTGCGAGGTGGCGGGCAGCCCGAACAGGTACTGCAGCTCGGCGGCGTGCGTCGCGGCGTAGGGGAAGCCGGGGCTCGGATAGCCGGCGGGCGCCTTCTCGTCGTTGAACTCGTAGGCGTACAGCGTCGTGTACTTAGCCATGTCCTGGTCGAGCAGCAGGGTCGGGCAGGCGAATATGCCGTCGGTCCCGACCGCGCTCATCGCGAGCGGCGGGCTCTGGTAGGCGGTCAGCGGGTACTGCTTCGCGATGATCCGGGCGATGCGCGCCGGGATGTGCAGCGTGGCCGCGATCGTCGCGAGGTAGTTCGCGGCGGTCACGGGGTGACCCAGGAAAGTGGCCAGCGCCACGAACAGCCGCCATTCGTCGTGGTTGGACCCGTCGATGACCGGCACGTGGCTGAAGTTCCCGTCCGCAAGCGCCGTCCTCAGCGGTTCGGTCAGCACCTGCCCGTCGACGTCGGCGCTGGCGCCCGTCTGATCCTGGTCGGCCAGGATCGTGGCGACCGGCAGGCTGCGCAGGCACTGCGCGGTCTGGCTCGCGCAGCCCGCCTTTGCCGCGAACGCACGTCCCTGCGCCTCCGCGGTCGCGAGCGAGAGCGGGTACTGCGCGTAACCGCCGCTCTCGGCGATCGCCCTGGCGAACAGGCCGCGGGCCGTGGGTGAGATCAGCTGCAGCAGCACGCTCTGGCCGCCGGCCGACTCGCCGAAGATCGTGACGTTGGCCGGGTTGCCGCCGAACACGCGGATGTTGTGCCTGACCCAGCGCAGCGCCGCCTGCTGATCCATCAGGCCGTAGTCGCCCGCCGCGCCGCCGGGGTGGCTCGCAAGCGCCGGGTGCGCGAGGAACCCGAGCGCGCCGAGCCGGTAGTTGATCGTGACGACGATGACACCGCGGGCGACGAGCGCGCTCGGGTTGTAGTCGTCGCTCTCGCCGCCGACGAAGCCGCCGCCGTGGATCCAGACCATGACGGGCAGGTTGCTGCCGCGGCTGACAGCCGGTGCGAAGACGTTCAGGAACAGGCAGTCCTCCGACGTGCTCGCGTGGCCGAACACGCCGGCCGGCTGCGGGCAGTGCGGCGCGAACGCGGTTGCCTGCCGGACGCCGCGCCAGCGCGCGGGCGGCTGCGGCGGCGCCCAGCGGAGCTGACCCACGGGCGGCGCCGCGTAGGGGATGCCGAGGTACTCGTCGGTGTGGCCGGCCTGCTTGCCGCGGACCTGGCCGTCGGCGGTCCGCACGACCAGCGCGGCACGGGTATGCCGCGATCCCGCCGCCGCCGTGCCCGCGCAGGCGGCCGTTGCCGCCGCGAGCCCGGTTGCGGTCGCGACAAGAAGGCCGCGGCAGATAGCTGACCGGAGGCGTTGCGGCATCGAGGATCTCCGTACCGGGGGGTCGGTATGTTGGCCTTCCCCATTCTGGCTGGCGCGCTGGCTACCCGGAAGGGCGCGCGTGACATGAGCCGGGCGGCCGGGGAGTGGCGGCGGCGCCGGATCTCCGTTAGGCCCCGGCGGCAAGTGCCGTCCGCGACGTGCCAGTTACCGGACAGATTTATGGCTTCAGCCGGCGTGTTGGCTTCATGATCGAACAACTGTTCGCTAGAGTCGGCTGCTAATGAGAGTCATCTGCGCGCGTGCGGCGGCCGCGAGGCGCGGCTCGCCGAAAGTGTCGGTGGCGGCGCGTAGCGTCGTCGTCAGCAGATGCCAGGACAGATGACGGCGCAGACTACGCACGACGCGAGTCGCTTGGCGTAGCCCTTTCTTCCCCACAGGAGCTCACAATGGCACCGAACGACAAGACGGGCCTCGGCAAGGGCGGCGACAGGGAGAAGTCCCTGGAGACCGCGCTCGCGCAGATCGAGCGGCAGTTCGGTCGTGGTGCGATCATGCGCCTCGGTGACGACACGCGCGCTCCGGTCGAGATCATCCCGACGGGGTCCATCTCGCTCGACGTGGCCCTCGGCATCGGCGGCTTCCCGCGCGGTCGGATTGTGGAGATATACGGCCCCGAATCGAGCGGGAAGACCTCGCTTGCACTGCACGCGGTAGCCAATGCGCAGAAGGCGGGCGGCATCGCGGCGTTTATTGATGCCGAGCATGCGCTGGACCCGGAGTACGCGAAGCAGCTCGGCGTCGACACCGACGCGCTGCTGGTTTCCCAGCCGGATACTGGCGAGCAGGCGCTGGAGATCGCGGACATGCTGATCCGCTCCGGTGCCATCGACGTCATCGTCATCGACTCGGTCGCCGCGCTTGTGCCCCGCGCCGAGATCGAGGGCGAGATGGGAGACAGCCACGTCGGCCTCCAGGCCCGGCTGATGTCCCAGGCGCTCCGCAAGGTCGCCGGCGCACTAAACCAGACAAAGACGACGGCTATCTTCATCAACCAACTTAGGGAAAAAATCGGCGTAATGTTCGGCAGTCCCGAAACGACGACTGGGGGCAAGGCACTTAAGTTCTACGCCTCCGTTCGGCTGGACATCCGGCGGATAGAAACTCTGAAAGACGGCACGGACGCGGTCGGCAACCGCACCAAGGTCAAGGTAGTCAAGAACAAGTGCCTAGCGGAGGGCACGCGAGTCTTCGATCCGGTCACTGGCAAGACGCATCGGATCGAGGAGATTGTCGACCGGCGGCTGGCAGTGCACGTTGCAGCTGCCGACAAGAATGGTGCACTGCACGTGCGCGAGGTGAGTTCCTGGTTCGACCAGGGTGAACAGGACGTCATGGGTGTCAAGCTCCGTGACGGCACAGAGCTCTGGGTGACGCCGGACCACAAGATCCTTACCGAGAGTGGATGGCGAGCCGCGGAGAGCCTGTCCCGCGGGGACCGTGTTGCCAGGCCGAGGGCGTTCATGCGCTTCGGATCGGAGGCGCCTATCCCCGCCGATCACGCCAGGTTGCTCGGCTACCTGATAGGCGACGGATACGTTGGCGGCAAGACTCCGGTCCACTTCATCAACGTCGCGGAGTCGCTGCATGCTGACATCGCGCAGATCGTCAGCGCGATGGGGTGTGACGTCAGGCCAACTGCTGACCCAATCACCGTATCGATCTCTCATCGCATTGGTGAGAAGAACGGCGTGCTCGAGCTCTGCCGCTGGGCAGGCATCTATGGTCATCTGGCCTGGGAAAAGTGCATCGCCGCAAGTTTCTTCGAGCCCGACGCCTCGGCCGAGGTAGCAGGAAACCTTCTATTCGGGCTATTCGAGACCGACGGCTATGTCTCTCGTGCGCAGACCGGGGGACTCAGGGTCGGATTCACGACTACGTCCGAGCAGCTTGCCCATCAGATTCACTGGCTCCTCCTGCGCTGGGGGATAGGCAGTGCGGTGCAGCACCGCGACCCTCGCGCGCAGCGCGGCGGCCTAGTGAAGGGACGCAGGATCACATCCAAGCGTGACGCCTGGGAGGTCCGGGTATCGGGGATCGAGAATGTCGCTGCCTTCGCGGCAGCCATCCCAGTGTGGGGACCTCGCGGTCAGGTGCTGGTGCGCGAACTGGAGAAGCTCGACGGGCGCTACCGTGGATCGCAGCGCGTGTACCTGCCACAAGGTCTGGCGAAGCCCATCCTCGCCCATCTTGATCAGCGTGGTCTGACCGCGCTGACGGCTGCAGAGCTTATAGGTGAGCACGCCGGAAATCCGCGCGCCGGGATGAAGACTGTTCTCGGTGCGTCGCGGATGAGGAGAGACAGAGTCGAGAAACTGGCGGAAGCACTGGACGACTCATTCTTGCGCGAGCTGATCGCTGACGACCTGTGGTTCTCCCGTGTCACGGAAATCCTCCCGGCGAGACGGTGCCGGACCTTTGACGTCGAGGTCGACGAACTGCATAACCTTGTAGCCGAGGACGTGGTCGTCCACAACTGCGCACCGCCGTTCAAGGTCGCGGAGTTCGACATCCTGTATGGCGTCGGCATTAGCCGCGAGGGCGGGCTCATTGACCTCGGTGTGGAGCAGAGCATCGTGCGCAAATCCGGAGCCTGGTACACCTACGACGGCGACCAGCTTGGTCAGGGCAAGGAGAACGCGCGCAACTTCCTGCGCGACAACCCCGACATCGCCAACGAGATCGAGAAGAAGATCAAGGAGAAGCTCGGCGTCGGTGCGCGGCTGGACGCGGACGCGGCGGCGAACGGCTCGCTGCCGGCGGCAGGCGGAGCGGGGCTCGCGTCGGTGACGAGCCTGCGGACCGAGTAGGCAGCCGCAGCGAGAGGCGTAAGCAGATGGCAGGGCGGCAGAGCCGGGCGGGAAAGGTCAAGCCCGGCTCGCCGCGCGTCCGGGACCCGGAGGACGCCGGCCCAGAGCGGGCCGGCCCCGAGCGCCGCGATCCCGAGCGTGACGATCCGGAGTCCGTCGCCCGGCTGATCTGCCTGCGTATGCTCACCGCAGCGCCGCGCACTCAGGCCGAGCTGGCGGACGCGCTGCGCCGCAGGGGAGTGCCGGATGCAGCGGCGCAGGCGGTGCTCTCGCGGTTCGCGGAGGTCAAGCTCATCGACGACGCCACGTTCGCGCGCGCCTGGGTGGAGTCGCGGCACCACGGCCGCGGCCTGGCCGGCCGCGCGCTCGGGGCCGAGCTGCGGCGCAAGGGCGTCGCGCTGGAAGACATCGCGAGCGCGCTCGGGGAACTGGACCCCGATCAGGAGGTCGCGACCGCGCGAGACCTCGTCGCCCGGAGGCTGCCCGGCACCCACGGGCAGCCGGGCCCGGCCCGCATGCGGCGGCTCGTCGGCATGCTTGCGCGCAAGGGATACGCCCCCGGCCTCGCGTACCGGATCGTGCGCGAGGCGCTGGAGCAGGAAGCGGCCGACGCCGGCCGGTCCGCGTACTACCTGGCGGACATGGAAGAGCCCGCCGCCGAGGAGAACGACGAGGACCTCGACGGCCTCGGGAGCACCGACGGGCTCGGGAGCACCGACGGGCTCGGGAGCACCGACGGGCTCGGAAGCACCGACGGGCTCTAGAGCGCCGACGGCCTCGGGAACGGCGACTTTCGGCTGACCCGGCGGGAGATCCGGACCCGCGCGCCGCGTCCCCGCCGGATCACACCTCTCGCCCAAGATCGGCAGGCTTGCTCAAATCGTTATCTGCGCTTAGCCTCACGGCAGCGAGGTTTTTACTCCGTGCAAGGCGTTCCAGCGTAGCGAAGCGTTCACGATACGAGCGGCAGGACGGCGGCCAGCCTGCTGAGCTGGCAGACCAGATTGCCCGGGAAGCGGGAGATAGGTCGTCTGGCCCCATGCGACCCGGGCTGGCGACCCGGCCAGGCGGCTTGACCAGATACGGCGGCCAGCGAGAACGGCAGCCGACCGGATACGGCGGAGGGAGTTCGCGGCTCACAGCTAGTGCAGCCGGCTGCGCAACGGCGTGGCCGGCCAGCGCGGGACACCTGACGGCAGGAGCGTAGCGGCGCCGGCTGCGGCGGCGTGCCGCTGGTGCCTGGCCACCTCGGCCCCGCGCCAGCACGGGTGCGCCCGCAACGGGCGGCCACTTGCTCGGGTAGGACCCCTCGCTGCACGCAGACGAGCCTGCCGGCCTCGGCGCGACGCGCCGGGCGCCGCGGAGAGGGGTGAACCGTGAGTAACGGAGCAGTAGTCGCGCTGGCAGTACTCGGGTGCCTCGCAGCGGTAGGCGCTCTGGCAGTGCTGGTGATACTGCTCCGTCGCGGCACCCCGCTGTCCAGCCAGCTGCCGGGTTCCCCGCCGGTGGCCCAGCTCTCGGAGGCGGACCGGGCCCGGCTGTCGGCCGAGGCGGAGGCCTATGCGGCGCAGCTGCGAGCCACCGCCGAGCGCGAGGCAGCGGAGATCATCAGCAAGGCCGAGGAAGCGGCGGCCAAGACGCATGGCGAAGCCGAGGCCGATGCCCGCAGCGCGAAGGAAGACGCGAAGGCCGCCAAGGACGAGGCGCGCCGGGTCCGCGGCGACATGGAGCGTCGCGAGGACCGGCTGGCCGAGCGCGAGCAGCGGATGGAGGAGACGGCCCGCAAGACCGAGCAGCGCTCCGCCGACCTCGACGCCCGCTGGGACGCCCTGGAGGACAAGCGCGCGGAGCTGGACCGCGTCGGCGCGCAGCGACAGGCGGAGCTCGAGCGAGTGGCCGGGCTCACGGCCGACCAGGCGAGGGGCGAGCTGATCGCCGCGATCGAGACGCAGGCCAAGCGCGAGGCGGCCGTGATCGTCCGGGACATCGAGGGCGAGGCGCAGAAGGAGGGCACCAAGCGCGCGCGCAAGATTGTCACGCTTGCCATCCAGCGGATCGCGAGCGAGCAGACGAGCGAGTCCGTGGTCTCGGTGCTGCACCTGCCCGGCGACGAGATGAAGGGCCGCATCATCGGCCGCGAGGGCCGCAACATCCGGGCGTTCGAGTCGGTGACGGGGGTCAACCTGATCATCGACGACACCCCGGAGGCGGTGCTGCTCTCCTGCTTCGATCCGGTCCGTCGCGAGGTCGGCAGGCTGACGCTGGAACGGCTGGTGCTGGACGGCCGGATCCACCCCCAGCGAATCGAGGAAGCCTACGAGCGCAGCCTCGCCGAGATCCAGGCGCTGTGCGTGCGGGCCGGCGAGGACGCGCTGATCGACGTCGGCATCACCGACATGCATCCCGAGCTCACCAGCCTGCTCGGCCGCCTGCGCTACCGCACCTCCTACGGGCAGAACGTGCTCAAGCACCTGATCGAGTCCGCGCACATAGCCGGCATGATGGGCAGCGAGCTGGGACTGGACCCGGCGCTGATGAAGCGCTGCACGCTGCTGCACGACATCGGCAAGGCGCTCACCCACGAGGTGCAGGGCAGCCACGCGCTGATCGGCGCGGAGATCGCGCGGAAGTACGGCGAGCCAGAGGACGTCGTGCATGCCATCGAGGCGCATCACAACGAGGTCGAGGTGCGGACGGTAGAGGCCGTCCTGACGCAGGCAGCCGATGCCATCAGCGGCAGCCGGCCCGGCGCCCGCCGCGAGTCGCTCGAGGCATACGTGAAGCGGCTGGAACGGCTGGAGCAGATCGCGAGGGCGCAGGACGGCGTCGAGAAGGTCTTCGCGATGCAGGCCGGCCGGGAGATCCGGGTGATGGTCAAGCCGGGCGACGTCGACGACATCCAGGCGCAGGTCATCGCCCGCGACGTCGCCAAGCAGGTCGAGGACGAGCTCACCTACCCCGGCCAGATCCGGGTGACGGTCATCCGCGAGTCGCGGGCCATCGAGTTCGCCCGCTAGGACCCCGACTTCGACGCGGCCGCGTGCCTGCCCTTCTTCGGCTCGGTGATCGCGACGGCCGGCACGCCTGGCGGGCTGAAGCCGAGGATCTGCCCGTAGAAGGACAGCTCTGCCTCCAGGGCGGTCGCGATCGACTCCGCCTTGCGGAAGCCGTGCGACTCGCCCTCGAACGAGATGTAGGCATAGCTCGTGCCGTGCGCGGCGAGGTCGGTGGCGATGCTCTCCGACTGCGCCGGGGGCACGACCGGGTCGTCCAGGCCCTGCAGCAGCAGGATCGGGCAGGTCTGGGCGTTGACGTGCCCGACCGGCGCCCGCTCCTGGTACACGGCCTCGTAGCCGGGCAGCGGCCCGATCAGGCCATCGAGGTAGTGTGACTCGAAGTCATGCGTCGTCTCGGCGAAGCCGCGCAGGTCGGCGACGCCGAAATAGGACACCGCCGCGCTGAAGACCCGCCCCGCCCGGGCGGTGCCGGTAGTGACCGCCGCGAGCGCGGTCCAGCCGCCGGCCGAGCCGCCCCGGATTGCGAGCCTCGCCGGGTCCGCGTTCTCGGCCTTCGCCACCCACCGCGCCGCGGCGATCGCGTCCTGCACGTCCACCAGGCCCCACTGCCGGCGCAGCCGCTCGCGGTACTGGCGGCCGTACCCGGAGGAGCCGCCGTAGTTGACGTCGATGATGCCGATGCCGCGGCTGGTGAAGTAGGCCTTGTGCAGGTCGAGGACGGGCTCGACCTGACTGGTCGGTCCGCCGTGCACCCACACGACATACGGCGGATGCTCGTCGTCCGGCCCCCGCACCTCGGGGTTGACCGGCGCGTAGAGCTGGGCGTGCACGACCTGCCCGTACGGGCCCTCGAAGTCCACCGAGCGCGGCACCGGCAGGTAGGCCTCGTCGGGGAGGTCGCCGAGATCCCGCTGCAGCACCTCGGTCTTACCCGAGTCCGCGTCGACGCGCACGATGCACGGCCTGCTGGCCGGCCCCGCTGCGACGCCCGCGATCGAGTTACCGTCCGCCGACAGCATCGGCATGAACTCGGCGAACGGCGTGTCGATATCGGCCAGCTCGAATGTCTCGGGGTCGAGGATGCCCAGCCGGTACCCGCCGGCCCCGTGCAGGACCGCCAGCCTGCCGTCCCCGAGCAGCGCGAACGGCCGCATGCCGAACTGCCAGATCGGGGCGGCGAACTCCTCGTCGGCGGGGAACAGGGCGAGCGGCGGCTCGCCGGTGAGCCCTAGCTGGTAGATGTTCCACCAGCCGGGCCAGTCGGTCGCGACGTAGAGCGTCTCGTTGTCGCGCCACAGCGGTGCGAGCACGGACTCGCGCAGGCTGCCCTGCAGCAGCCTGCCCTTGCCGGGTACGCCGTTCTCCACCGGCGCGACGCGTAGCTCGGTCCCGTCCCACGGCATGTGCGGGTGGTTCCAGCAGATCCAGGCGAGCCATCTCCCGTCCGGCGACGGGGTCGGGAACGCGAAGAAGTCCGTGCCGGTGACCAGCGCGCGGATCTTGTCCGGCGCGGCAGCCGCCGAGCCGTCCAGCGGGACCGCCACGATCGCGCGGGTGACCTTCCCGTCCTCGTGCCGCTCCTGCACGCACCAGACCTCGCGCCTGTCGGGCGACAGGCTGAAGTCGGCGTACCGCAGCCCGCAGTCGGCGACCTGGCCGGCGTCGCCCTGCAGCACGGCGGGGTCGGGCGTGATCGGCCGCGGCTCCTCCCTGCCCTCGGCCGTTCCCGGCCCGGCCAGGTACAGGCGCTGGTCGGCGAAGTTCGCGAACAAGATCTCGTAGCCCTTGGCGGTCCGGCCGTGCGGCTGATCCGGCAGCAGCGCGGCCCGCGGCACGGGAAGGAACGACTGACCGCCGTACTCGTGGACTCGCGTGCGCGCACTCCACGGGGCCGGCAGCAGCGTGGTCTGCTTGCCGCCGGAGCTGTGCACGATCGTGGTCCGGCCGCCCTCCTCTGGCAGGCCCTGCTGCCACCAGGTGTCGGCGCCGATGATGATCGGGAATGACCCGCTCGGCTGGCCGCTGGCGATCTCCGCCGCGGTGATCGGGGACGGCCACTCGCCATACGGGACAGCAGGGAGCAGGGCCTGCGCAGATGCCGGTTCTTGCGTCTCCGCGTCCGCAGAGGCCGCACTGATTTCTGTCCCGCTGTCAGTCATACGCATATGGTGCCCTACCGGGCGGGGGCCCTTGGCGCGGAATACGGACACTGCCTCAATCTTCGGTGCTGCGGCGGCATGCGGGGCCCGGAAGAGCGGACCGTCCTGCGCTGACCCGCCAGCCGTCTACCCTGGAGTGCATGGCCGGCGCCACCCAGCAGCGAAGCTTCGAGATCCGCACCTACGGGTGCCAGATGAACATGCACGACTCGGAGCGCCTGGCCGGCCTGCTCGAGGACGCGGGCTATCAGCGCGCGGACGACGGTGCAGAGCCTGACGTGGTGGTCTTCAACACGTGTGCAGTCCGGGAAAATGCCGATAACCGGCTGTACGGGAACCTCGGCCACCTGCTGCCGGTGAAGAACGCCCGTCCCGGCATGCAGATCGCGGTCGGGGGCTGCCTCGCGCAGAAGGACCGGGCGGTCATCACCGCGCGGGCACCCTGGGTAGACGTTGTCTTCGGCACGCACAATATCGGCTCCCTGCCCGCCCTGCTTGAGCGCGCCCGGGTCCAGCAGCAGGCCCAGGTCGAGATCCTGGAGTCGCTGGAGCGGTTCCCCTCGGTACTGCCGGTCAGCCGGGAGTCCGCCTACTCGGCCTGGGTCGCGATCTCGGTCGGCTGTAACAACACGTGCACGTTCTGCATCGTGCCGAGCCTGCGCGGCAGGGAGGAGGACCGCCGGCCCGGCGACGTGCTCGCCGAGATCCGGGCACTCGCCGCCGACGGTGTGCTGGAGATCACCCTGCTCGGCCAGAACGTGAACTCCTACGGTGTCGGCTTCGGCGACCGCCTCGCGTTCGGCAAGCTGCTGCGGGCCTGCGGCGAGGTCGACGGCCTGGAGCGCGTCCGCTTCACCTCTCCGCATCCGCGCGACTTCACCGATGACGTCATCGCTGCGATGGCCGAGACCGGGAACGTCATGCCGCAGTTGCACATGCCGCTCCAGTCCGGCTCGGACGTCGTGCTGCGGGCAATGCGCCGCGCGTACCGGCGGGACAAGTACCTGGCGATCCTCGACCGGGTGCGGACGGCGATGCCGGACGCGGCGATCACGACCGACATCATCGTCGGCTTCCCCGGCGAGACCGAGCAGGACTTCGGTGACACGCTCGACCTGGTCCGCGAGGCCAGGTTCGCGGGTGCGTTCACGTTCCAGTACTCGATCCGGCCGGGCACGCCGGCCGCGTCGATGCCGGGCCAGGTGCCGCCGCAGGTGGTGGCCGAGCGCTACGAGCGGCTTGCCGCGCTGGTGGCGGACGTGTCCTGGGCGGAGAACAAGAGGCTCGTCGGTACCGAGGTCGAGGTCCTGGTCGCGGTCGGCGAGGGCCGCAAGGACGCGGCCACGCACCGGATGTCAGGCCGGGCGCAGGACAACAGGCTGGTGCACTTCACCCCGCCGGAGCCGGCGCCGCGGCCCGGAGACATCGTGACGACGGTCGTGACCAGCGCGTCGCCGCACTACCTGCTGGCCGACGGACCTCCGCTCGCCGTGCGCGAAACCCGCGGCGGAGCTGCCTGGGCGGCGCGGCAGGCCGGCGGTGCTGACGCCGGCGCGGGGCCGGCCGCCAGCCCGGCAGTCCTGCTGGGCATGCCGGCCCGCAGGCCGGCCTAGCGGCCGGTCGTCTCCTCGTCGTCCCAGTCGAATTCGTCGTCTGAGCCGGTCTCGTCGTCGTAGTCGGCGGCGGCGAGCTCGTCGCCCTCGTCCGGCTCGAAGCCCTCGGACATGATGACGTCGTCCCCGTAACTCATTGCTCCCCCCAAGCGTCTGCGGGCCGCCGGCCGCGTCCCGTGTGCATGCACTTACCCTGCGCTGCGAGACTGATGCAATGCTACGGCCAGTCATCGCGGTGGTGGGGCCAACGGCGGCCGGCAAGTCCGACCTCTCACTCGTGCTGGCTCGCGCTCTGGGCGGTGAGGTGATCAACGCCGACTCGATGCAGCTGTACCGGGGCATGGATATCGGCACGGCGAAGCTGACGGTGGCCGAGCGCGCCGGCGTGCCGCACCACCTGCTGGACATCTGGCCGGTGACGCGGGCGGCCAGCGTGTCTGAGTACCAGGTGCTCGCCAGGGCGGCGATAGCGGCGATCCAGGAACGCGACCGTACCCCGATCCTCGTGGGCGGGTCGGGCCTCTATGTCCGCGCAGCCATCGATGACCTGCAGTTTCCCGGTACGGACCCCGGGCTTCGGTCAAGCCTGGAGGATGAGCTGGCCCGGCTGGGGCCAGGAGCGCTGCACGAGCGGCTGGCCGCCAGGGATCCGGCCGCGGCCGCGGCCATCCTGCCGAGCAACGGCCGCAGGATCGTCCGCGCCCTGGAGGTCATCGAGCTGTCGGGGCAGCCGTTCACCGCGACGCTGCCGGGGTACGAGTCGGTGCTCCCGGCCGTCCAGGTCGGCGTGACGCTGCCGCGGGCCGAGCTGGACCGGCGGGTCGCCGAGCGGGTGGACCGGATGTGGCAGCGCGGGCTGGTCCGCGAGGTCCGTGATCTTGCGGGCGCCGGCCTGCGGGAGGGCCGCACGGCGAGCCGCGCGCTGGGGTACGCGCAGGTGCTGCGCTTCCTGGACGGCGAGTGGACCGAGGCGGAAGCGGCAGCACAGACGGTGCAGGCGACCCGCCGTTTCGTCCGGCGGCAGGAATCCTGGTTCCGCCGTGACCCGCGGGTGGTCTGGCTGCCCGGACCCGGGCCGGAGAACGCTGACCAGGCGATTACCGCCGTGCGTGCTGCCGGGGCAGGCTAGGTCGCGGGCTACGATCGGACCCATGCGCTTCGCCAAGGGGCAGGGCACCGGCAACGACTTCGTCATCCTGCCCGACCCGGACGGCCAGCTCGAGCTGTCCGCAGGCGTGGTGGCCCGGCTCTGTGACCGCCGTTTCGGGCTCGGCGGCGACGGCGTGCTGCGCGTGGTGCGGACCGCCGCCGCCGGGGCAGACGTGCCGGGCAGCCAGCCTGCCGAGTGGTTCATGGACTACCGCAACGCCGACGGCAGCGTCGCCGAGATGTGCGGCAACGGTGTCCGGGTATTCGCCCGCTACCTGCTGGACTGCGGGCTGGCGGCCGGGCCGGAGCTGGCCGTGGCGACGCGGGCCGGCCTGCGGCTCGTCAGGGAAGAGGCAGACGGCCAGCTGACCGTCGACATGGGCGCCGCGCAGGTTACCGGCGCCGGCCGGGTGCAGCTGGGCGAGCACCAGCTGGACGGGCTCGCGATCTCGGTCGGCAACCCGCACCTGGCGTGCGTGACCGACATGCCGGTCTGGGACATCGACCTGAGCGCGCCGCGGCTGCTCGCGCCGGACCGCCCGGCCGGCGGGGTGAACGTGGAGATCGTGCGGATCACCGGTGAGCACGAGGCCGAGATGCGAGTGCACGAGCGCGGCTCGGGGGTGACGCTGTCCTGCGGGACCGGCGCGGTCGCGGCGGCCGTCGCGGCCGCGACCCGCGCGGGGGACTGGGCTGCCGGGCGCGAGCTGACGTGGGCGCTGCGGGTACCGGGCGGCCGGCTGGCGGTGACACCCAGCGCCACCGCCAGCCGGCTCACCGGGCCCGCCGAGATCGTCGCCCACGGTGAGCTGGCCGGCGGCTGGCTGGCCGGCCTGGCCCGCGAGCAGGCGGTCATCGCTTAGGCCGCGGCGAGCGCGCGTGCTACCCGGATGTCGCCGCTGATGGAGCGGCACCTGATCTCGAGCGAGGCGCTGGTCGTGCCGGCCTCCTGCTCATCCAGGTCGCTGCGCACGCTGCCGGACATGCTGGACAGGTCCAGGTACACGCCGATGCCCGGCGTGACCATGACCTGCACGTCGCCGGAGGTCGTGGCCAGGTCGGCCTGACCGCCGGACAGATCCCTGACCGCGATGTCGCCGCTGACGGTGCGGGCGCCGACCTGGCCGCTGACGTCGGCGATCGACAGGTCGCCGCTCACGGCGCTGACCGAGAGCTCGCCGCCGACGCGGCCGACCCGAACGTCACCGGACGCGGTGGTGATCCGGACGTCGTCGCCGGCCCGCTCGACGAAGACGTCACCGCTCGCCGTGTGCAGCGTGGCCGGGCCGCTTTCCGCCGCCGCGGTGATGTCGCCGCTGGCCGTCTGCACGTTCACCGCGCCGAGCCGGCCGACCAGGGCGACGTCCGCGGCTGCGGTCTGGGCACTGCACCCCGACCAGGCCGGCGCCTTGATCGTCAGGTCCAGGGCCTTCCTGCGCTGCAGCAGGCCGGTGAGCCGCGGTCCCCGGACCGACAGGGTGCCGTCCTCGAACGTGACGTGGACCTGGTCGAGCACGTCCTCGACGCTCATGCGCGGGTCGCTCGGGAGGACCTCGACCGCCAGGACGTCGGTCTGCTCGCCGGAGACGGCGACGCTGCCGGAGGCCCAGGAGCTGATGCTGATCGTCGCGGGGTCGGAGCATGGGAAGTTCCAGGTAGTCATGGCTGTGCCCTTCGTGTGTGCTCGGGAACTGGGAAACGTGGGCTAGCTGCGGGCGAACCCGGTGTACCGGCTGCCGACCGGCGGCCGTGGCCTGGCCCGCGCCGCGGTGCCTGGCGGCTCGTCCAGGGCTCTGGTCACCGCGCGGACCAGCCACGAGTTGACCGACGCGCCGCTGGCCGCGGCGGCCGCCTCGACCCGCGTCTTCAGGCCCTCGGGCATCCGGAGCGTGATCCTCGCCTGGCCGGAGTCGTCTGCGGCGTCGGCCGGCTCCGGGGCGCGCTGCGGGGCACCCTCCTCGTGCAGGGTGACGACGAAATCCGGCTCGCCGCCAGCGAGCCGGACGTCGATCACCGCCCCGTCCAGCCGGGCGGTGATCTCCTCGGCCGCGGCCGAGAGGACTTCGAGCAAGGCCAGCCGCACCGAGGAGTCGAGCGACTCCGCCAGCATCTCGGCTGCCCTCGTGACGTCGTCTCCGGCGAACCTGGTGATGCCCAGGAGCTCCCGCCGGAGCGATTCCGCGTACTCGCCAAGGTCCATGACGTCATCATGACGTCATAGACGACGTCTGTCAACTCCGCTATGACGTCACAACGACGCCATCGCTTGATGTAGCGGAAGCCCACGAGGCGACCGTTCATTCATTTCGGTCGGATAAAACGGGCATAAGGTCGCTCGAACCGGCTGCAATGAATGAACCGTGTCTTCAGGTGCCCGCGGGGCCGGGCTGCAGCCTCAGTGCAGCAGGGAGCGGGCGGGCTGGTTCCGGACCGAGGCGTCGATGACCTCGGCAATGTGCGCCATCGGCATCGGCTCGTGACCGTCGGCGGCGAGGGCCTTGATGATCTGCAGCGCGCAGCCAGGGTTGGCCGATACGAGCAGCTCGGCCCCGGTGTCGCGGACGGCGCCGGCCTTGCGCGCGCCGAGCTCGGCTGCTGCGGCAGGCTGGACGAGGTTATAGATCCCGGCCGAGCCGCAGCACGTGCCACCGTCGGCCAGCTCCGTCAGCGTCAGGCCCGGGATGGCCTGCAGCAGGCCGCGCGGCTGCACCTTGATCCGCTGGCCGTGGCCGAGGTGGCACGCGTCCTGGTAGGCGACGGTGAGTTTCAGCTCGCCCCGCGGTGCCGCCGGGCCGAGCTCGGCGAGAAACTCGCTGAAGTCGCGGACCTTCGCGCTCAGCGCCGCCGCGCGGGCCGACCAGGCAGGATCGGGGGCGAGCAGCTCCGCGTAGTTCTTCATCGCCGAGCCGCAGCCGGCCGCGTTGACGACGATCGCCTCGACGCTGGCCTGCTCGAATACCTCGATACTGCGGCGGGCGAAGGCCATGGCCTCGGCCCGCCTGCCGCTGTGCAGGGACAGCGCACCGCAGCAGCCCTGGCCGTGCGGGATCACCACGTCGCAGCCCTCGGTCGCGAGCACCCGCGCGGTGGCCTGGTTGACGCGCGGGAAGAACACCGACTGCACGCAGCCGGTGAGCATGCCGACGACGGCGCGCCGGGTCCCGCGCGCGGGGACCCGCTCGGGTAGCCGCCCCGCCCGGGCGCCGTCCCCGCGCGCGGGACCCGGCGCCACCGCGAGCGCGGCGACCGCCTCCGGCGCCAGCCGCCCGAGCAGCGAGCTGCGCAGGACGAGCTGATCCGCCCGCGTCCGCTGCGCGGCGCGCAGCGGCGCGAGCATCATCCGCAGCCGCCGCGGATACGGGAACGTCGCGAATATCGCCGCTCGCATCGCCCGCTCCCGGCGCGACCGGGGCGGCAGCACCGGCGCCGCCGTTCCTGGCTCGTCCTCGGCCCACGCTCGCGCCGCCTCGATCAGCCGGTCGTACTGCACGCCGGACGGGCACGCAGGCACGCACGCCATGCACCCGAGGCAGCGGTCGAAGTGCGCTGCCGCGGCCGCGTTGCCCTGACCGCTGTCCAGGATCTGCGTCATCAGGTGAATGCGGCCGCGCGGCGAGTCCATCTCCTCGCCCCAGAGCTGATACGTCGGGCAGGCCGGCAGGCAGAACCCGCAGTGCACGCAGTCGCTGGCGAGCTCCCGGAGCTCGCCACCGGGATCGGGCTGCGCGGTCATCAGATCCCTCCCGCGAACCGGCCCGGCGCCATCCGGTGGCCGGGATCGAACTGGTCCTTGACCGCCCGCATCAGGCCGGGCGACGGCACCGGACCCCACATGTCCGCCGCCGCCCGCACCTCGGCGGGCGCCGTCAGCACTACAACACTCCCCGTCGGCATTTCCCCGTCTCCGGCCGCGACCTCTGCGCGCAACTCGGCGACAAGTTCCGCCACGCTCTCGGCGGGTGCGTCGGCGGGCAGCGAAAGCTCCAGGACGCCGGCCGCCGCCGCGCCGCTGACCGCCGGGTCGAGTCGGTGCCTCGCTGCCAGCGCGCCGATCGTGCCGAGTACCTCAGCTAGGCGGCCGGTCCAGAAGGCGACGCGGATCTGGGTGGGCGCGGTGGGCCGAGCGCGATTGCCGAGCCGCGGCCGGACCACGCTGAACGGTCCGGCCGCAATCCCGGCAACCTCGCTCTTCAGCCATGCCGCCAGCAGGTCAGCCCGCTCGGCGACGCTCGGTTCATCGCCTTCTAGCAGCACGGACACGGTCAGCGGGCCGGTACTCGCTGGCCAGTCGAGTTCGACGGCTGCGGGCGCATAGGGGGACCGGGCGGCTGACAGCGCGAGCACCGCCGCCGCTGTCGGGTCGCCGGTTTCTGCGGTTACCCAGGCGGTCGCGGCGGGCAGGGGGTGCAGGCGGAAGGTGGCCTCGGTGATCAGGCCGAGCGTGCCGTACGAGCCGGCGAACAGCTTGCCGAGGTCGTAGCCCGCGACGTTCTTGACAACCTTGCCGCCGGCCTTGGCGACGGTGCCGTCGGCGCGGACGATCGTGATGCCGATGAGCAGATCACGCGGTGCCCCGTAGCGGAACCGGAGGGGGCCGGCCGCGTTGGTCGCGATCAGCCCGCCGGCCGTCCCGGCGCCGGGCGGATCGAGTGCAAGCCGCTGACCGTCGGTGGCCAGCCGTTCCTGCAATGCGCCGAGCGTGACGCCGGCCTGCACGGTCACGACGAGGTCGCCGGCCGCGTGCTCGATGACCTTGTCGAGCCGCGTGGTGCTCAGTATCAGGTCGCAGCTAGCGGGCGGGCGGCCCCAGTCGACCCGGCCGCCGGTGCCGCGCGGCAGGACGGTCAGGTCGAGGGCGGCGGCGGCGCGCAGGGCGGCGGCGGCCTCGGCGGTGCTCGCGGGCTCGGCGACGTAGCGCGCGGGCTGACCAGAAACGCTGTCGTGCTCGTCAGCGAGGCGAACCCGAGCGCAGGCGGCGGCGAGCTCAGGCGGCACGGATGCGGCCATAGTCAGAACTGCTCCAGCTGGCGGGACGCGACGAGCGGATGGGGCGCGCGGCGGACGCCGGGCACCTCGCCGCACAGTCGCGGGGTGGGAAACACCTTGCCAGGGTTGCACAGTCCCGCCGGGTCGAACGCGCACCGGACCAGTTGCATCGTGTCCAGGTCGTCGGCGCCGAACATCCTCGGCATGTACCTGGACTTGTCCACGCCGACGCCGTGCTCGCCGGTGATCGAGCCGCCGTGCTCGATGCAGAGGTCCAGGATCGCGCCCGACACCTGCTCGGCCGCCTCCTGCTCACCGTCCGCGGTGTCGTCGAAGAGCACGAGCGGGTGCAGGTTGCCGTCGCCCGCGTGGAACACGTTCGCAACCCTGATGCCGGTGGCCGCCGAGAGCTCGCTGATCCGGTCGAGGACCTGCGGCAGCGCGGTCCGCGGCACGACGCCGTCCTGCACGATGTAGGCGGGGCTGATCCGGCCGACCGCGGCGAACGCGGACTTGCGGCCGGTCCAGATCGCCGCCCGCTCGGCGGCGTCCTGAGCCGCGCGGATCTCGTACGCGCCGGCGCCGGTGCATATTTTCCGGACCGCGGCCTCGTCCCTGCTCACATCGCCGGCCGGCCCGTCCAGCTCGACGATGAGCACCGCGCCCGCCCCGGCGGGATACTGGCAGTTCACCGCCGCCTCCGCCGCCTCGATCGCGAGGGCGTCCATCATCTCGATGGCACCGGGCAGGATGCCGGACCCGATGATCGACGAGACGGCCGCCCCGCCCGCGCCCATCGTCGCGAACGCGGCCAGCAGCGTCGTGACTGCCTCCGGGAGCGGGGTCAGCTTCACGACGACCTTGGTGACGATGCCGAGGGTGCCCTCGGACCCGGTGAACGCGCCGACCAGGTCGTAGCCGGGTGAGCTGCCGGTGCCGTCGCCAAGCCAGGTCAGCTCACCCTGCGGGGTCACGATCTGCAGCCCGGTCACGTGATGAACGGTGAAGCCGTGCTTCAGGCAGTGCGCGCCGCCCGAGTTCTCCGCCACGTTGCCGCCGACCGAGCAGATCACCTGACTGGACGGGTCGGGCGCGTAGAAAAGCCCGAACTTCTCCGCTGCCTTGCTGACCGAGAGGTTGGTGGCGCCGGGCTCCACGATCGCTCGCCTGCTGGCCGCGTCGACGGCCACTATGCTGCGCATCTTCGAGGTGACGATCAGCACCCCGTCCGATCTCGGCAGCGCGCCGCCGGACAGGCCGGTGCCGCTGCCGCGCGCCACGAACGGGACCTGCCGGGCCGCGCACTCCCCGACGACGGCGGCGACCTGCCCGGCGGTCCGCGGCAGCACCACGAGCCCCGGGCTGCACCGGTGCGCGGTCAGGCCGTCGCACTCATAGGTCCGCAGTTCCTGCGGGTCGGTGACGACGCTGTCCGTGCCGCATATGTCGGTGAGCCTGGCCGCGAGTGCGCTGTCCATACTCCCAGCATCCCTCGCCGGGGAGCGCGCCGCTACCTGGCAGGCCTCTCACCTGCGTCTCATTATATGGACAGTTAATATCATTATATGAGCAGCACGACGACATCTGCGGCTGCGGACGAAGGCCGTCGCTGGCTCATCCTCGCGGTGGGCCTGATCGCGATGACGGCGGGCTGCACGTATCAGTACGGGCTGCCCTACCTGATCCCGGCGCTGCGGCACGAGGGGTACTCGCTCGAGCTCGCGAGCGTGCTGGTCGCCTGCCCGACCGCAGGGCTCCTGGTCACGCTCATCGGCTGGGGCGCAGCCGCGGACCGGTGGGGTGAGCGGGTGGTGCTGGCCAGCGGTCTCGGCGCCGCCGGCCTCGTCCTCGTCCTGGCCCGCTACGCACACGGGACGGTCGCGCTGGGTGCCCTGCTGGCGCTGGCCGGCGGCTGCGGCGGCTCGGTGTTCGCGGCGAGCGGCAGGCTTATCCTCGGCTGGTTCGCGCGGCACGAGCGCGGCCTGGCGATGGGCATCAGGCAGAGCTCCCAGCCGATCGGAGTGGCGCTGGCCGCGGTGAGCCTGCCGGCCCTCGGCGCCGCGGGGACGGCGGCGCCGTTGCTGTTCCTCGGCAGCTTCTGCCTGCTCGCCGCCGCCGCCGTGCTCGCGTTGGTCCGCGACCCCGTCCGCGTGGTCGCGTCCGCCGCGGCAGGCGCCGCCGGCCGGGCGGCCTCCCCGTACCGCCAGCCGGTGCTGTGGCGCATCCACGCTGCCAGCGCGCTGCTCGTCGTGCCGCAGTTCACGGTCGCCACCTTCGCCCTCGTCTACCTGGTAGACGCGCGCGGCTGGACCGCCCTCGGCGCGGGCAGGCTGCTCGCGGGCGCGCAGGCGTGCGGCGCGCTGTCCCGGCTCGGCGCCGGCTACTGGTCAGATCGCGCGGGCAGCCGGATGCGGCCGATGCGGCTGCTGGCGATCTCCACCGGCGCCTGCATGCTCGCCCTCGCGCTCGCGGCGGCGGGCCCCGGCCGGCTGTCAGCCGCCGCCGTGCCCGTCCTGCTCGCGTGCGCCGTGGTCGCCGTCAGCACGAACGGGCTCGCGTTCACCGCCGTCGCCGAGTATGCGGGAACGGCATGGGCCGGACGGGCACTGGGCGTGCAGAACACCGGCCAGAACGCGCTGGCTGCCGCCACGCCGCCGGTCCTGGCGCTGGCAATCGGCGCCATCGGCTACGGCGCCAGCTTCGCGGCCGTCGCGGCGTTTCCGCTCGCCGCCGCGCTGCTGGTGCCGGTGGCGGGCGAGCGCGCCGCCGCCGTAGGCAAGCCGGGCGAGCCCGCGGTTCAGGGCATGTGCTCGTAGGCGGGCAGGGTCAGGAACTCCGCGTAGTCATCCGCGAGCGCGACGTCCTTGAACAGCGACGTCGCCTGCTCGTACCTGGCCTCGTTGTAGCCGGCGCCCTGCTGGTCGCGGATCGTCGCGAGCTCCTCGGCGATGATCTGCTCGACGAGCTCGGCGGTGACCTTGGGGCCATCGGCGAGGGTCACGTCGTTGTGCAGCCACTGCCAGATCTGCGACCTGGAGATCTCGGCGGTGGCCGCGTCCTCCATCAGGTTGAAGATCGCGACCGCGCCGGTGCCGTCCAGCCAGCTGGCCAGGTACTGCAGGCCGACGCTGATGTTGTTGCGCAGGCCGGCCTCGGTGATCTGGCCGGGGGTCTGGCTGACCGCGAGGAGATCCGCCGCGGTGACCTCGACCTCAGGGCGCTGCTTGCCGAGCTGGTTCGGGCTGTCGCCGAGCACGCCGTCGAAGATCTCCCGGCAGACCGGCACCAGGTCGGGGTGCGCCACCCAGGAGCCGTCGAAGCCGTCGTTCGACTCGCGGGTCTTGTCCTCGCGCACCTTGGCCAGGGCGCGCTCGGTGACTTCCGGGTCGCGCCGGTTCGGGATGAACGCCGCCATCCCGCCCATCGCGTGCGCGCCGCGAGCGTGACACGTCTTGACCAGCAGCTCGGTGTAGGCGCGCATCATCGGCGCGGTCATCGTCACCGCGTTGCGCTCGGGCAGCAGGAACTCGGCCCCGCGGGTGCGGAACTTCTTGATGATGGAGAACAGGTAGTCCCACCGCCCGGCGTTCAGCCCCGCGCTGTGATCCCGCAGCTCGTACAGGATCTCGTCCATCTCGAACGCGGCCGGGATCGTCTCGATCAGGACGGTCGCCCGGATCGTGCCCTGCGGTATGCCGAGCGCGTCCTGGGCCAGCACGAAGGCGTCGTTCCAGAGCCGCGCCTCCAGGTGACTTTCCATCTTCGCCAGGTAGAAATACGGACCCTTGCCGTTGTCGAGCTGCCGCCGCGCGCAGTGGAAGAAATAGAGGGCGAAGTCGACCAGGCTCCCGGAGGCGCGCTCGCCGTCGATCAGCAGGTGTTTCTCGTCCAGATGCCAGCCCCGCGGCCGGACGACGATCGTGGCCAGCTCGTCGCCGGGGCGCAGCTGGTAGGCCTTGCCCTCCTCGCTGGTGAAGTCGATCGTCCGGTCCAGCGCGTCCTTCAGGTTCAGCTGGCCGGTGATCATGTTGTCCCACAGCGGCGTGTTGGCGTCCTCGAAGTCCGCCAGCCAGACCTTCGCGCCCGAGTTGAGCGCATTGATCGTCATCTTCCGGTCGGTCGGCCCGGTGATCTCCACCCGGCGGTCGACCAGCCCGGGCGCGGGCGGCGCGACGCGCCAGCCCTTGTCGGCGCGGATCGCCTCGGTCTCGGGCAGGAAGTCGAGCAGTGCGCCGGCCGACAGCTCCCGCTGCCTCGCGGCGCGTGCCGCCAGCAGCTCGCGGCGGCGCGTCGCGAGCTCCCTGTGCAGCGTCGCTACCAGGCTGAGGGCTTCGGGGGTGAGGATCTCGTCATACCTGGTACCGGACGGGCCGGCGATCTCCGCGCCATTCACCGTGTCCACGCTCCCTCCTAAGGCCGCGCTGGCCGCTCGTGTACCAGACGGTAACCCATCGGCATTCCGGGCACAGCCCGGCCCGCCAGGTGACCGCCGGCCGTTCGCAGTCGCCCCGCGCGGCGGGCACATTGCGGGCGCGCCGAGTGTTAACCAGGTGAGGATGCATTCACTACGTGGGACTATCAGACGAGCCTCGATTCCAGGCGGGCAAATTCGCATGTACCGGCCCATTAGGGCCTCAGGAAGGTCCGGGCAGCACTGCTGCCCGGCAATAGGTGGCAGCACTCTATGACGGCGCTATCAGACGAACACGGCGATAACCGGAGCCACTGGCAGGCTGCCGAGGAGCCGGACGACGGCGAGCTTGACCTTGAAGAGCGTCATGCGCTGCGCCGCGTAGCAGGCCTGTCGACCGAGCTCGAGGACGTCAGCGAGGTCGAGTACCGCGCGCTGCGGCTCGAGCGCGTCGTGCTCATGGGCGTGTGGACCGACGGCACCCGCGCGATGGCCGAGAACTCGCTGCGTGAGCTCTCGCTGCTCGCGGAGACGGCCGGCTCGCAGGTGCTCGACGCCCTGGTGCAGCGGCGGAGCCGTCCGGACGCGGCTACCTACGTCGGCGCGGGCAAGGCGCGCGAGCTGGCCGAGATCGTCGCCGCCCACGGTGCGGACACCGTTATCTGTGACGGCGAGCTGACGCCGGGCCAGCTGCGCAGCCTGGAGGGCACGGTCAAGGTGAAGGTGGTCGACCGGACCGCGCTGATCCTCGACATCTTCGCCCAGCACGCGCGCAGCAAGGAGGGCAAGGTCCAGGTCGAGCTCGCCCAGCTGCAGTACCTGCTGCCGCGGCTGCGCGGCTGGGGCGAGTCGCTGTCCCGCCAGGCCGGCGGCCGGGCAGGAGGGAACGGCGGGATCGGGACCCGCGGGCCTGGTGAGACCAAGATCGAGACCGACCGGCGGCGGATCAGGGCCCGGATTGCCAGGCTGCGCCGGGAGATAGCGGAGATGTCGGTCGGCCGTGAGGTCCAGCGTGGCCAGCGGCGCCGCCGCGCAGTGCCGTCGGTCGCGATCGCCGGCTATACCAACGCCGGCAAGTCGACGCTGCTGAACCGGCTCACCGGTGCTCAGGTGCTGGTCGATGACTCGCTGTTCGCCACCCTGGATCCCGCCGTCCGCAAGGCGCGCACTCCCTCGGGGCTGCCCTTCACGCTGACAGACACCGTCGGGTTCGTCCGCCACCTGCCGCACCAGCTGGTGGACGCGTTCCGGTCCACCCTCGAAGAGGTCGCCGACGCCGACCTCATCCTGCACGTCGTCGACGGTTCCGATGCGGACCCGCGCTCGCAGCTGGCTGCCGTCAGGGAAGTGCTCGGCGAGATTGGCGCGGGCGGCGTGCCCGAGCTGGTGGTGATCAATAAGGCGGACGCGACCGATCGCATCGACCTGGAAGGACTGCAGCTGTCCGAGCGGCACTCCGTGGTCGTGTCGGCCAGGACCGGCGACGGGATCGACGAGCTGCTCAGCGAGATCGAGCGGCTGCTGCCGCGCAGCCAGCGGGAGGTGTCGGTGGTGATCCCGTATGACCGCGGTGACCTGGTCTCGCGCGTCCACGACGAGGGCGAGGTGCTCGCCGTCGGACACAGCGGTGATGGCACCGAGCTGACGGCGCGGGTGCCGCTCGCCCTCGCGGCTGAGCTCGACAGGTTCAGCGTCGCGCCTTCTGGCTCCCCGCTACGCTGAACCGGTCCGCGGCCGGCGCCGTATTACCGGTGTGCAATTGCGTGACGGCACTGCAACGGCATCCCCGTGTTTCCGGGTCCATTTCTTAAGCCGATGAAAACGATTGCGGCACGCTTACGCCGACTGGTCGCGACTGGCATCGTCCGCCACGACGTGGCCTGGTGCCGGCGCATTAGTGTCCGCGCGGCAGCAGGTCAGGCCGTTCCTTTCGGCATCGATTGGCAATCACTGCGCGCTTACCGCTATCCTTATACAGCCCTTTACAGGGATCGACTTGTGCAATACCGTGACTCAACCGATATGTTGGTGAAACGCGCCCGCGGTCGTCGCGCAGGAGTCCGCGCTCGCGACCTGCACCGGCCAGTCATGGCTACTGCTCACGCCCATTCCGACACTCGGTAGGAGAGACCGCATGCTCGCTCGGGGACACCGCCTCCATGGCGGTCCTCAGCCTGGCGGTGCCCCGTGACCATCCGGCTGCTGACCAACATCGGCCGCCTCTGGACTGGGGCCGAGGTGTGGAGCAACGCGGCCGTCGTCACTCAGGACGACCGCATCGCATGGGTTGGTCCGGCGTCGGAGCTGCCCGCCAGCGTTCCCGGCGTAATCAGGGACATCGTCGACGTCGATCACGTCGAGAACCTGGGCGGCGCGCTCGTCACCCCCGGCCTCATCGACGCGCACACTCATCCGGTGTACGCGGGCAACCGGTGGGCCGAGCTCGCGATGCGATCCGGCGGATCGTCGCAGGCCGAGGTCGTCGCCGCCGGCGGCGGCATCGCCTCCACCGTGACGATCACCAGGGGCACCGATCCCTGGACGCTGTGCAGCGGCGTGCGGGAGCGGCTGCGCGCCTGGCTGCTGAACGGGGCGACCACAGTCGAGGCCAAGACGGGCTACCACCTCACCAGGGACGGCGAGCTCGCTGACGTCCGGCTGCTGCGCTCGCTCGAGGGCGAGCCGGGGATGCCGCGGGTGCACGTGACGTTCCTCGCGGCAAACGCCGTGCCGCCCGAGTACTTCGGCAGGCGGTCCGACTATGTCGATGCGGTCGCGAGCTGGTGCGGGGACGCAGCTGCGGCGGGTGCCGAGAGCATCGACGTGAACTGTGACGAGACCAGGTTCAGCGCCCGGGAGGCGAGCTGGATCCTGGGCAAGGGCCGTGCCGCCGGGCTGCAGCCACGGCTGCACGCGGGCGGCGACAGCAGGCTCGGCGCCGCGCTGCTAGCCGCCGAGCTCGGCTGTGCGTCCGCCGACATGCTGCTCGATGCCACCGAGGAGGACGTGGCAGCGCTCGCCAGGGCGAACGTGGCCGCCGTCGTCTGCCCGGCTAATGTCTCCGACGCTCGCCGCCAGCCGCCGGTCCGGGCGCTGCTGGACAAGGGCGTTCCTGTCGCCCTGGGATCCGGGCACGCGCCGGGGGCGAACGGCATTACCTCGATGCCGCTGGTCATCAGCCTGGCGATCGCGAACTTCGGCATGAGCGTCGCGGAGGCCCTCAGGGCGGCCACCGTCGGCGGCGCGCAGGCGCTCCGCGCGCCCGATCGCGGTGCCATGGTTCGCGGGCGGCTGGCCGACATCGTGGCCTGGGATGCCGATCACGAGGGCGCGTTCGGCTGGTCCTACGGAATGAAGCCGGTCCGCATCTGGCGCGGCGGGGAGCCGGTCCCGGTCTGATCGGTCTGCGCGTTCGTCCCTCCGGCCGCAGTCGTGGCATGCTGCCTGCATGAGTCCTGCCGCAGCCCGCAGCCGGCCGCCAGCAGGGGTGGCGGCGGGCGCGAGCCCCGATCCCGTGACGGTCATCGTCGGCGAGGAGGAGCTTCTGGTCGAGCGCGCGGTCGGCGCGATCCTGGCCAGCGCCGCGGCGGCTGCCCAGCCTGCCGGTCAGGCCACGCGGGGACTGCCGGGAGCAGACGGGCCGGACGTGCACGACCTGGCCGCCGCGGGGCTGGCTCCCGGCGAGCTGACGGCCGTGACCGCTCCGTCGCTCTTCGGCGGCGGCAGCGTCGTCATAGTCAGGTCCGCGCAGGACGCGGGCAAGGAGGTCATCGCCGAGCTGGTCCGGCTAGCGACCGCTCCCGCCCCGGACGTGATCCTTGTCATCACCCACTCCGGCGGCGCGCGGAACAAGGCGCTGCTGGCGAGCCTGGCCGACGCCGGGGCCAGGCGGGTCGACTGCCCGGTCGTGAAGCGCTTCTCCGACCGGATGGACTTCGTCCGGTCTGAGTTCGGCCGGGCCGGCCGGAAGGCCGACGATTGGGCACTGCGGGCCCTGCTGGACTCGGTCGGGACGGATCTGCGGGAGCTGGCTGCGGCATGCAGCCAGCTCGCGGCCGACACCACCGGCGTCATCGGCCAGGAGACCGTCGCGCGGTACTACCGCGGCCGGGCGGAGGCGACCGGATTCTCTGTCGCGGACCGAGCTTGCGAGGGGAACCTGACGGCGGCGCTGGAACAGCTCCGCTGGGCGCTCGCGACCGGCACCTCGCCGGTGCTCATCAGCAGCGCGCTGGCGTCGGGCCTGCGGACGCTGGGCCTGGTCGGCTCCGCGGGTCGCGGGCTGAGCCCGAACGCGCTGGCCGCCGAGCTGGGCATGCCGCCCTGGAAGATCGACAAGGCGCGGCAGCAGCTGCGCGGCTGGTCAGCGCACGGGCTGGCAGCCGCGCACGCGGCGGCGGCCGAGGCCGACGCCCAGGTCAAGGGTGAGGGCGCCAGCGCCGGCTATGCGCTGGAACGAGCGATCAGCACGATCGTGGCGTGCCGGGGAGCGCGCTGACGAGGCCACCGCGGTGTCCCCGCGGCGGCTCGCGCGCCGTCCGGCCCGGCGGGCCGGGGAGCCGGCGGGCCAGAGAGGCCGGCAGCTGATGCCGCCGGGACGGCTGGGCGGGGCGGCTCAGGCCTGCTTGAGCTGCTCGGCGCGCTTGGCGATGGCCGACTTGCGGTTGGCGGCCTGGTTCTTGTGAATGACGCCCTTGCTGGCTGCCTTGTCCAGCTTGACCGCGGCAGCGCGCATGGCGAGGGTCGCCGCGCCCGCGTCGCCGGAATCCGCGGCCTCGCGGAACTTGCGCACCGCGGTCTTCAGCTCGGACTTGACGGCCTTGTTGCGCTGGCGCGCCTTCTCGTTCTGCTTGTTGCGCTTGATCTGGGACTTGATGTTCGCCACGCGAATGCCTCGTTAGGGTTTGTCTAGGTGGTCTGGTGGTGCCCGGCACGAGCCGGCCTGGCCGGCATCGTGCCCCGCGCGGTCATCGCAGCGCGGGCAAACGCGGGCATGCAGGCAGCCAGGAGGAAAGGATAGCCGAGATCGCGGGGGCTGCTCAAACTGAGCCCGGATCGGTACTGACGGCAGCCGGGCGGACCCGAGCCGTCGGCTCGGTGGCCGTGGCACCAGGCCAGGCATGCAACGATAGACCGGAGAGAGATCTGCCGCGCCCGCGCGGGCGAGCGGGCCCGGCCTGACGTGGCCCGTGCGCGCAGATCGCACCAGCCCGGCCCAGCCGACTATCCACCCTGGCGGATACCCGTGCC